>Ga0114969_10000426_pt1 | contig 36054 bp, 26 predicted proteins | sample M_130807_MF_Meta_FD_87316 | JGI IMG/M metagenome (GOLD analysis project Ga0114969, IMG submission 87316) | Freshwater microbial communities from Lake Montjoie, Canada to study carbon cycling - M_130807_MF_MetaG | ecosystem: Environmental > Aquatic > Freshwater > Lake | place: Lake Montjoie...
CTCTTCCCAATCCTTCACTTGTACAATTGGGGCAGATACTCCATTATCGCCTGTCCCAATGCTTCCTCCTAGTGCAGTGACATTTACTATTTCTTTTTTGCCATTACTTAGATACCAAGCGATTTCTTTTTCGCCACGGATCCAATGAGGAACCATTACATCTTGTTTAAAAACACGATCAACTTTTAACTTATTTAGTTCTATAAATAAATAATCAACAGCCTTATTTGCATTTGTTGATCCACTTAAACGTGGTCCAATAGTTACACACATGTGTTCTAACCAAGAATAGGCTTTCCCATTTACAAGAGCTTCATCATAAATTTGACGAATAATAAGAGAATCATTATTTTGAGCAAAACTAAAAAAAGGAAGAATGATAGCGAGTAATAAGATTTTGCGAAACATATTGCTTTTAATATTAATCAAAAGTAATATATCGAATCAGATAATCAAAGCTATTGAAAATTTAATATTCGAATAATACTATAAACCCTTTTTAAAAAATATTACACTGAAGAGCTAACGATTTTCTTACTAATTCGTCCTCCAATTCTTCGATAAAATTTTGCGAGATGTGTCATTAATAAAGTATTTAGTATAATCATTCCTAAACAAATACTCATTAGTAAAAAAAGATTGATATCTAATTTACTAAATAAGATTGCAAGTGATACAAAAAGTAAATTAATCCCAACAATAATATAGGTTGTAATTCTTTGTCCAAATCCGCTCTCGATAATCATATGATGCACATGATTTCTATCAGCTTTAAGAGGCGAATATCCAGTTAATATACGTATTACACAAACACGTATAATATCATAAATAGGAATAAATAATACTGCAGCAACTAATGCAGGAGTGATTATTGATGATTTAACATTGGGAATTTCTTTTATGACAAGTAAATTAATTGCTTGAGTTGCTAATAAAAATCCTAAGATCAAAGATCCTGTGTCACCCATAAATACTTTTGCTGGATAAAAATTAAATTTCAAAAATCCAATTAATGCTCCCGCCATACAAAATGAAAGAATAGCATAGTCGGAAAATCCAAAATGAAAATATAACCAGCCAAATATTAATGAAGCCATAAGACCTAAACTTCCTGCTAAGCCATCAATACCATCCACTAAATTGTATGCATTCGTAATAATTACAATAAACAAAATCGTTACAGAGTATTGAAACCAAAGTGGAATTTCATTAATGCCACAAAAACTATATAAGTTATTTATTCTTATCCCCCCATAGGCTACAATAAATGCCGCTAGCAATTGCAGTAACAACTTCTTCTTTGCATTAATATCTAAGAGATCATCAAAAAATCCAGTAAAAAATAATATTAATGAACCCGCTAATAAAAATTGTATGGCGGGATTATTTATTTGATTGCTCAACAATAAAAAAGTAATTATTATCCCTGCATAAATTGCTAATCCTCCCATTGTAGGGACTTTTTCTTTATGTTTTTTTCGTTCATTTGTTTTTTCATAAAGCGCCCATTTTTTACACACTTTAATCCATAGTGGTATTATTATAATTGTGATTGAAAATGAAATTAAACATGGCAATAAAATTTGAAATAATAAACTCATAAACTAAGGTTTAACTATTTTTACAACATGTATTTCTACACGACGATTATGTGCACGACCGATTTCTAATATATTATTAGCAATCGGCATTGTTTCACCATAAGCAACAGTAACAATACGATCCTCAGGCATTCCTTTCTTTATAAAAATTGCTTTAACAACATCTGCTCTTTCTTGTGATAAATTCATATTGAATGCAGCATCGCCCTCGCCATCTGTATGGCCAGTGATTACCAATTTGTATTTTTCATTATCATAAATAGAGTCAAGTGCTGGCTCAATAATATCCAGCTTATATATTCCTTTTACATCAATACTACTAGAAGAAAATTCAATATTTCCGAATTCGATAATAGGTGAAACATCCATTTGTAATTCTGGACAACCATTTCCTCCTTTGCGCCCTGCTTTAAACGGACAAGGATCAATAGCATCAATGATACCGTCATCATCGGAATCAGGACACCCATGTTGCAATGCTGAGCCTTTTATAAATGGACATTGATCTACATTATCAAGCACTCCATCACCATCACTATCAATAATTATTTCAGGGTTAGCAGTAATAATTAAAATTGGTAATAAAGGTTTTGTAATTAGTAGCATAGGGCTAGTTTTTACTTCCGCTTTTGTAGTTTGAACCGCCTCCGTATTTGGTTTTGTAATTACTGGTATAGGGCTAGTTTTTACTTCCGCTTTTGTAGTTTGAACTGCCTCCATATTTGATTTTGTAATTACTGGCATAGGGCTAGTTTTTACTTCCGCTTTTGTAGTTTGAACTACCTCCGTATTTGGTTTTGTAATTACTGGTATAGGGCTAGTTTTTACTTCCGCTTTTGTAGTATGAACTACCTCCGTATTTGGTTTTGTAATTACTGGTATAGGGCTAGTTTTTACTTCCGTTTTTGTAGTTTCAACTTCCTTAGTATTTGTTTTTGTAATTACTGGTATAGGGCTAGTTTTTACTTCCGCTTTTGTAGTATTAACTACCTCCGTATTTGGTTTTGTAATTACTGGTATAGGGCTAGTTTTTAATTCCGCTTTTGTAGTATGAACTACCTCTGTATTTGGTTTTTTAATTACTGGTATAGGGCTAGTTTTTACTTCCGCTTTTGTAGTTTCAACTTCCTTAGTATTTGGTTTTGTAATTAGTTTAATTGCTTTCTTTCCTGCTGAATTTTCTGGAAGAACTTTTTTAATAATTAGCGGACACCCTTTCATTTTAAATACGCCAATTACATCTGGGCAAGCATCCTTCTTATCTTCAATTCCATCACCATCACGATCAGAAGGAACTACAACTTCAGTAGTTTTTTGAGATGGCTTAGTATCCATTTCTTCTTTCTCTTCTATAATATTTGAATTCTTTTTTATTTTCGCTTTAGGGATATAGGTCAATGATAATTCAAATGCTCCTGGCCCTCCTGTAGTTCCAGAAATATTAACATCATAACTTATTCCAATCATAAAACTATTTAACTGATAACCTACGTATGCAGAAATCGCATCATTTTTACGATGAAACACTCCTGCTTCAACATGACTTCTATCTTGCAACGGCATCTTTGCAAGTAATCCATACATCATTTCTTTAGAAAACTGTTGCTGCTGATACATAAACATTGGAATTAAATCCAATTGATCGTTTACATGAATACCAACTCCTGATTGCAAAACAATTTTTCTTGGAATAATATTCGTGGTTTCAATAAATGTTTCTTTAGATTGATTTATATGTTGAAAAGATGCTCCAAAATAAGGGTGAAGCATAATCGCTTTCTGCTGACCATACGCATATAAAAATCCAACACCAAAATCCGGCCTTGTTAATTTCGTATAAGAAAATGATTCATTCGTAGCATTACTTGCATTATATCCTTGATCAGGATTATATTGATCGTCAAAAGTCATCTTAGATGGATCAAAACTTTTTTGAATCATTCCAATTTGAAGACCACCAGCAAATTGATGATTCTTTAAATTTAACCTGTAAGATAATGTTCCATTCACATAAAACTGACGAATACCTGCTTCACCAGAAGTATTATTTATTAATGTAGCACCCAACCCCACTTTTCTTACTTGCTTATCAAAAAATAAAGATTGAGTTACAAATGGACTTGTAACACTTGCCCATTGATTTCTATAAAGCATTGTTAGGCGAATATGTTCTACATCATGACCAGCTGCCGCAGGATTATAAAAAGTGGGGATTCGATTGAATTGTGTAAAATGCGGATCCTGTGCGAATAATGTCTTTGTTAACATCATGAATGCTAACAAATATTTTGTGCTATGTTTCAATAACATTCTCATTTGATAAGTGAAATTGATCCTGTTAATTCTTTAGGCGTATTATTTTCATCTATAATTGATATACGATAAACATATGTTCCATTCTGAACACTTTCACCATTTACTTTTCCATCCCAATCAGGTTTAGAGGCATCAGTAATATAAATAAGTGTTCCCCATTGATCATATATTTTCATTTGCTGTAGCGAAAACAAATCGCCACGCACTCTAAATAAATCGTTTTTCCCATCCCCATTTGGAGTAAATGTTGTTGGAATAAATAACGAATTATTACTATGAACATTTACAGTTTTTGTTAAACTATCAATACATCCATTTTGATTTATAGAAATAAGTTTTACTGTATAATTTCCAACAACGCCATAATTAAAAACTGGATTAAGATCATGACTTATATTTCCTAGGATAATGGTATCACCAAAGATCCATGTATAGGTATCTGCATTTGTTGTATTATTTAAAAATGATGTTGGGAAAAAACCACTTTGAGGTGTTGTTACAGTTGTAAAATTCGAAAATGGAGTTGGTAAAGGCAAAATATTTAACGTTGCCCTATTTATAGAACGACAACCATTAGCGCCAATAGATTCGATGTAGTAGGCTATCGCGCTTGTAATTGGAGGAGTTCTAAAGTTATCTGCCACAACTATTGATGCGCCTCCACTTTGAACATTAAACCATGAATAAAAATCTCCATTTTGGGGAGTAAGTTGTATATCTAAAATAGATCCTACACAAGCCGATGTATCTGATACCGATGCAAGCTGGGGAGTTGCTAAAACACTTACTAAAATTGAATCTGAATAAACTATTCCATTTGTTTGTGAAACTCCTACATAATAAAAGCCACTATCTGTAGCAACATGTTGTTGATTATTGGCTCCGTTAATAACTTGACCATTAAAATACCATTGGTTCCCTGTAGGGAAAATAGAAGAGAGCGTAACATTATTTCCATCGCAAAAACTAGTTATTCCATTTGCAGTAATGATAGAACTTTTGGAAATTACAATTACCTGAACTGCTATGGATTTGGAAATGCAGCCATTATTACTTGTAGAACTAACATAATAAGTTCCTGATGATTTTATATAAATAGCGTTTCCTGTAGCGTTATTCGACCATTGATAATTAATCCCTCCGGTTACATTAAGCAAAACAGAATCCCCTTGAATTATTGTTAGAATTCCGTTCGGACTAATAATTGGAATCGAAACAATATAATTTGAAATAGTTGAAATAATTGAGCGCGCAGAACATCCTGCTGCATTCGTTACTATTACAGAATATGCTCCAGGAGGGGCCAATATACTTTGTGTAGTAGCTGCATTCGACCATTTCCAAGAACTTCCCGTTGATGCAGTTAATAACATTGAATCGCCTGGGCAAACCATACTTCCAAGCGAAGTAATTGATGATATAGGTGCTGGCAAAACAGTTATACCAAATGATGGTGAATTGCCCTTGCATCCATTTGTATTTGTAACAGTCACTGAAAAACTTCCAGCAGTAGAAACATAAATACTTTGTGTAGTATTTCCATTCGACCATTTGTAAGCTGTTCCACTTTGAGCTGTAAGTCGTAATGAATCCCCTATACAAAAAGAATTCCCATTATTAGAAATTATTGTTGGAACAAAATTAGGTGCTATACTAATAGTTAATATATTTGAAGAAGCTGTACTACCATTCACATCAAAAGCAGTGCAAATTAAATTATGTGATCCAGCTGATAAAGGTGTTAAAACAATAACACCGTTTGTTGATGACCCAACTACTACTGACCCTTCTTTAATAGTATAATTTGTTAATCCAGAAGGTAACGCGTTCAAAAAAATACTATCACCAAAACAAATCGAGCTAGCAGAAGTACATGATAAAGTAATAGCAATGTTAGATTGTGAAGATACTTTTCTAATTAAATGGTTATTACAATCTGCAACATATAAACATTTATCTGCACGATTATAGCAGATCCCTGCGGCGTTATTAAACATTGCGGCCGGACCACTTCCATCGGCAGACCCACTTACACCCGGTGTTCCAACATAAGTACTTACGGAACCCGATGTAGCTATTTTACGAATTGTAAAATTGTAACCATCAAGAATATAAATATTATTTAAACTATCCACCGTAATATCCCATGGATAATTAAACTGTGACGTCAGAGCTGTTCCGTTAATACTTCCTACAATTCCTTGCCCAGCAAAAGTACTTACCATTCCAAGTGGTGTTATTTTACGTAGGATATTATTCCATTCATCTGCTACTAAAATATTTTCATTATTATCTAATTCAATTCCGTATGGATGATTAAAAGTAGCTGCCAATCCTAATCCATTAGTAGCACCAGCAACATAAATAGTTCCTGCGAAAGTTGTGACTTGCCCGTTAAAAATTTTTCTAATAATATGTGTATTATAATCCGCCACATAAATTATAGTTCCATCACGAGTAACAGTTATTCCACTGGAGAAACCAAATTTGGCAACATTATTTGCTCCGTTAGTTGTTCCAAATAGGCCGGTTCCAGCAACTGTACTTACAATTCCTGATGAATCAATTTTTCGAATTTTATAGTTTTTTGTATCAGCGATAAAAATATTTCCTAATGTATCACAAGTAATTCCCCATGGCTCATTAAATGTAGCTAAGCTACCAATTCCATCTGTTGCTCCTATAGATCCTGTTCCAGCTAAAGTTGAAACTACCCCAGCAGGTGTAATTTTTCTTATTTTATTATTATATCGATCAGTAATATAAATGTTACCAGCTTTGTCAGCAGCAATTCCGTGAGGATTATTAAATCGTGACGATGAACCTATGCCATTTGAACTTCCAGAAATCCCAACACTGCCAGCAATAGTAGAAACCATTTGCGCTTTCGAAAATGAAAGCACAAATAATAACGCGAATATTGTTAGTAGAACTTTTTTCATACTACCTCTTTATTTTTTTCAACTTTAGAAACAATAATTTCTTGCTTTTGATTTGCTACACTTTCTGTTAGTAAATTAATTACAGAAACGTCCTTTACTTCGAAAGCCATTGCATATAATTTTGAAATTCTATCCCATGTATATTTTTCCTTTGCAAACTGTCCTAGGCTATTCGCTATCTCGTGCTTTTTTAGGTCTGTTAACTCGTCGATTACAGATATTAAATCGTCGCTACTAATAAAGTAAGCAGCCCTATGACCCGTTGTCTCTCTATTATACGAAATATCATATGCCAATACAGGTAATTTTAACCCCATTGCTTCCACCAGTGATGGATTTGTTCCTCCGGCACTATGCCCGTGAACATAAAGCGAAGCATTTGAACGTAGAATATTTAATGCTTCTTGTTCATAAATAGGGTCAAGCAAATAAATATTATCAAATTGAGAATATTGCTTTTTTAGTTCAATTCCATACGAACTGTGATTCCACAATCCTACTACAACAAGTATTTCATTTGATCGCTGCGAATATGCTTTAAGAATAATATGAACATTATTTTCGGGTTCAATTCTGCAAACATTAAAAGCATATTTCTTATCAAGAAATTTATATTGGGCTAATGCGTCTGCTGTTATTGGTTGTTTAGAAACATGATCTGCACCATATTCAATTAGCCATGTATCTTTACGATTGTAATATTCTTCGACGTAATCACGAATAATACAATTGTCGGTTATAACAGTATCTGCAATAGTGACTGCAATTTTTTCTGAAAATCTTAGAATATTTTTAGCTATCCAATTCCATTTAGGACGTTTCCACTCTTGACCATCAATATTAACAATTATCGGTTTATTTGTAAAGAGCTTAACAAAAGGCAAAGCGATTGCGCCAGAAACACCCAAAAGCAATAAAACATCGCTATTACGGATCGCATGAAATATTGAACAGATATCGTAAATTATACTTTGATACCCATTTGCATTAAAAGGTAAATAAACAAGTTTTGCTCCATTATAATATTCTGGTCGTGATTGTTTTTTCGCAAAATATTTATTACTACAATATACCGTAATATTAAATCGATTATTTAACCGATCTACAAGATGATGTGCTAACGTTTCGAAGCCGCCATACTTCGCTGGTAATCCAGTTGTACCTATAATTGCAACCCGTTTTTTGCGCATACTATGATTATTTTGGGGGTGGTAAAAGTTCAATAATCATTATACAATAGATAAGAAAAAAAGTAAATTCGATATATGCTAGATGATACATTTGTAAGAAAAATCAATTTAATGTTCAATATTCGCACAATAACCTCTAAAATAATAGGTAAATAAGGGGGAAATGGTTAGAAATGAAATTTAGATATTGAAATAAAGTGTGTAAGATTTTAGTAAAAATTACCGTATAAATATTTCAATTACTATTAATTTGCAATAATTGATAAATCTTACTTCATTCTTACAAAAGTCTTATTACTGTATTTACTTGCTCTTGCAAATAGGAAGAACGGAATTTTTGAGACGTCAATTTAGCTCCGGCTGACAAATTCAAACATGTTTTTTGATCGGAGGCAATATTTTCAATTGTTATATCTAATTCGTTCATTTTTCTAACATCAACAGTATAGCCATTTACGCCTTCTAAAACAAATTCAGAAGGACCTCCAACAGGAGGAGCAATTACTGGAACACCGTAGCACATCGCTTCTAATAAAGTAAGTCCGAAGGTCTCAATACACAAAGCTGGGTTTGTAAGGTTGACAACTAAACTTGCACGTTGATAAAAAGGATGTAGATTCCTTTGAGCAGGATAAATAAATAAATTAAGAGAAGATTCTTCGTCAGAAAAGAATTGCTGTACTTCAAGTTCAGAGGCATTTAAAACTAATTCAAATCTATGATTTGGATGACGTTGTGCTAATGAGATAAACTCATGAACTCCCTTATAGGTCTTTAAAGAGCAAATCATTAAAACACAAAATTTGTCTTGCTGAACCATATGATAACTAAATCCTTCTGACTGTTTCACAAACTCATCTGGAAGAGCATTATAAATCACTAGTGATTTCACATTTTTTAAAGGCTCAACTTGGGAGAGATAGTTTGATACATAAAAAACAGTATCTGCTATATTAGATGCAATAAATCTTAAAAAATCTTTTAGTTGCTTAGGTCTGATATAACTTTCATGAAGATGGTAGACAACTTTTTTATTCATAAATTTTCCTGCCAATGCCGCGCCAAAAGGTAAAAGAGTATTTACATAAATAATTACGTCTTCATTTCTATATTTTAATAGTTGGAAAAACAATATTACTTGGCTCATCGTAAAGAGGAGCATCCTCCCCCATGCATTTGCAACAAAACGATAAGGAAAATAAACTGATTTTAATTTAAGCTTACTAAGAAAACCTTCACGATTTTTTGAAGTATGTAAAATCACTTCATGTCCAGCCTTTTGCAAGCCTTCTAGTGCTTGTGAAAAAACAAGAGGACTCCCACTAAAATCATTTAGCAAATGAACTGCAATAATTTTTTTTGATCCCATACGATTTCTTAACTTGCATTTGGCATCAATGATGCATAAACATCGCGTAATCGTTCGCCTCTTAAATTCCAATCAAATTTTTCATTGAAAGTATTGATTGCTCCTTGCGATAATTCCTTATACCTGATTTTATCTTTATAAAGTAAATTTAATGCTGCTGCAAATTGAGTTATACTATTGTCATATCTACCATAGGGAACCGTAATCCCACAACTTGAGTCAATAAATTCTCCTGGCCCTTCATTTTTAAAACAAATTACTGGGATTCCAAAAGAAAGAGATTCAGCAATTACCATCCCAGCCCCTTCATGTGAAGGAAATAAAAACACCTTTGATTGAGAATATAATTTTTTAAAATCACTACGGTGTAACCATTCAATAAACTGCACAGCATTTCCTAATTCTAACTCCGAAACAAGTCGTTGTAAATATGGTTTACAGGGTCCGTTGCCAACAAGAATTAATTTGGCATTTAACCTATCGATAATTGGAAGCTGATGGTAAAATCTTGCAAAAGATTTAATTGTAATATCAAATCCTTTTAGAGGGACGAATCTGCCAGCTGATAGAACAGTAAAACTATTTTTTAAATTTAAATTATTTAATTTTGTTGTTGGAGCTTCCGAACAAACTGAAGGCATATGAATGGTTTGTTCTTGGGTAAGATGTAATACTTTAGCAACAGTAGAATTCATAGCTAATACTGCGTCGGCATGATTTACAGTTTGACGTAAAAATGGATCTACATTCCAAAAATATTTTTTTACGATCCACTTAAGATGTTCAAGAATAAATATTTTTCTACCATAAACATGTAAAACATAATCTTTAGGAATTCGAGGATGATGCCCGATAGGCCCCCAAACAAATGGCTTTTTTAAAACCCATAACCTTGAGGGTGTCCAATCATTATGAAAATTTAAATTATGAACGATATCGAACTCTAATTTTTTACGCTTTATATATAATGGAAGAAAATATTGCCATAAATAATAGTAAGGAAGTGCCCCTCTACTACCTTTTTTCCAAAAACGCATCCAATATGGTAAATCAAAATAAATAAATTTAATATTTGCGTAATATACTGATGGATGTTCCGTCATGAAACGCTCAATATCTTTTCGTGTATTTTTTCTGACAACCGCAATGATCTTATTAAATCGAGCAATTTGATTGATAAAATTCCATCCCATTCCATCTTCAGAACCATGATAAGGATTTACTGCATATGCACTTAATAAAATAGTATTCATTTTTTGAGCTTCAATCATCGCTTTGTTATTTATTAACCCGTCCTTTTCATTTCAATATTCAATTTTTCAACAGCTTCACGACTTCGCATTACTTTTGCAGGGACACCGCCTATAACAGCATTCGAAGGCATATCTTTTGTAACCACAGCCCCTGCTGCTATTACACAATTTGAACCAATAGTTACTCCATCAAGAATGGTAACCTTGGCACCAATCCAACAGTTTTTTCCAATAGAAATTCCTTTCCGACTTGTATCTTGTTGTCTAATTAATTTACTAGTATCAACGAACGAATGATTCTCAGGATGACAACTAAAATAAGGTCCAATTATGCAATCACTTTCGATTGTTAATCCTCCGGCTCCTCCTAGATGTGCGAATTCGCCAATACCCACATTTTTTCCTAATCGAATACATTCCCCTAATTCGGTAAATGAAAATGATACCTTCAGAAAAGAATTACTACCAATCCAAACATTATCATCAAGAAATAAACCTTGAGTTCCATAGGAATTGATTTGTACATTATTTCCTATTTGTACGTGTTTGCCATAGTAAAACTGTTTTTTTCCAATTACTCGAACATTCTTTCCTAAGAATATTAAATTTTTCTTTTTAACAAATAATATTAATTTTAATCCTCGAACTATTGCAACTATTTTATCCATTAAAAATGAAAGTAAAATTTCATTCGTTACATTTTGATCTAATGTGAACGAAGAATTTTTTTTTCTTGCTAAATAAATTACAATACGTTTAAGCATATTAGATTTTCCAGAAAGTAGTTTGACAAACAAACAATGCCATTGGTGAGAATCCTGTAAACTTATGCATCTCTTTTCCTTCCAGTAATTCGGCGCCATTCCAGTTTACTGGATTATCACTATTATCCAATATTAACCATCCTCCTGGTTTTAACTTTTTTAATGCGGCGCGAATGCAGTCATTTCGACGAGTAAAATCATTCATAGAATCAACAAGTACGATATCGAAGTATTCATTTTCCAACCGTTTAAGATCAGTAATAGTATCAGCACCTTGCATTACGTTTAGATTAAAACGGTTTTCATTATATTTTTCAGGATTTGAGTGAACCTCCTTAAGTATAATTTGCGCCCATTCAACATTGTGCTCATAGGTAACCAATTTTACTCCTTTTTCGAGAAACCAAAGTGAACTATTCCCTCCTCCCAATTCCAATACACGAATCCCTGGGCGAACTAAGCCATCTAAATATTTTATTGCGTCTAAAACAATAAATGGCACAGGATATTTCATAATTGGGCACGTTCGAGCTTGCATATATGTGCGCATTACATAAGGCAATCTTGCCACACTATAAAGTGAGGGGAAATTCCCTTCATAATCCGTAAAACGCAAACTGGCCTTTAATTCTTCAGTATGACCATCATCGCATACCCATTTCAAAGTTGTTCGACCAAGCAATCTATCAATTACTGGTTTTTCATACCGAGAAGTAACGGTATTGGAATTTGGAGCTTTAAAATCTTGACGTTTCATAGTTATAGTTACGTTTAAATTTATTTATAAGGCGACCGAAATACACTGTTTCATTACAATATCAAGCGTATCGCTTAATATTTCATTATTAATTACTAAATACTTTTGTTTATTTCCACTTTTATTTAAATCTTCAAATAATTGACGATATTCCGCCGTTAATGTTTTAATATCTGCCAAACTCATTTCATGTTTTCTACTTAAAATGATTTCGGGAGTGGCGTATAAGAATATGTTTACATCCGGTTTAAAAAGAAAATAGTAAAATAGACGTACAAAACTTTTAGGCAAAACAATATTTGACCGTTTAGAATCAATTATAAAATCGAAATAATAACGATCATAAAGCACAGTATACCCTCTTAAAGTGTATTTAAAATAAATGTAAAATTGCCCTAATAAATAATCGATATAATAGTACATAAATCGAAAAAAAGAACTTATTGAATTATTATTTTTTCCTTGTCGCGGCAGATTTTCGGTAGTTCTCCTTTCTGCATTTTTCTTTCCGTATTTTACAGAACTCAAAATTGGAAGCAAAGAAGGGCGATGGCGAAGAACAACTACACGTTGTCGATAATTCATCTGTAAATTTTGCCGTACAATTTCAAGCACAGTAGATTTCCCGGCACCATCTACTCCGCTAAATGTAATAATGATACCTCGATTATGTATCAGATCCCTGACAACATCAGTACTATACCGTAAAGTATTTAAAATTCTTGAAAGATTCTTATTGATAGGTTGAAGTTTAATTCCTTCTATCATTTTTTTGGGTTCTTTTCCTGAGCAAGAAAATAACTCGTCTAAAACATTTAAATGTAATTTATATTTAAAGCATATATATCCAAAAATTTCTCTTCTTGTTTCAACCGAAAGTGATGCAAAATACTGAACATAACGATCAGGAATATTTGCACCATTGATGATATAAAATAATACCACATACTCAAACATGTGTTTAATTGAAGTAATAAAAATACCTTCGCTAGTTTCTTCGGTATGATTTAAAATTTCTTTAGCATCTAAATAAATAATTCCTTTACGATCAAAACGATGTATCAAATCAATTTCTAAGTAGGATCCATCTTTAAAAGAAATATTGACAAATGTTACAAATGATTTTTTATAAAAATGAACCCATTCAATATTTGATCCTTCCCGTATTCGATCTATAATCCTATTTATATCTTCGCTTTTAATAAGTAAATCAATATCCGAAGTTTCAGGAATAGCATCAATACTTCCATAAATAAATTTTAGTAATGCATAATTGCAATTACTAATTGATTTAAAAAAACCATTAAGAAATTCCTGACGATTATTCATTAGCTAGGATTTGTATTATCAACATAATGTGTAGTTTCTTCTAAAGCATCAAGCCAAGAATCTATCATCCATTGACTTTGAACAAGCAACTCTTTTTCATTAATATATTGACGCAAATAATGGCTTATATTAAATAACAGATACAATTTAAAATTCAATTCTAGATTGATTCTGTATTTTTGAACAATTTGCTTAATGAGTGGCGTTTGTTGCCAATGGCTTTTATTTTTTATTACTTCATTATATCCTTTTTGCTTCTGAAGTATTTTTGATTGAAAAGTAAAATGATATAAATCAAATAACATAGGAATACCATTCTTTGCTAGCTCCCAATCATAAACATATAATCGCTGATCATCACAATACATATTCCAAGGAGTAAAATCTCCATGAGAAACAGAAACAGTAATTTCTTCTGATACAGGTAATGCATTATAAAGCTTTTTTAATAAGTATATTATTCGTTTTACTTTATTTGAATTTAGTCCATTTGTAAAAATTAATTCTTGCTTTAGGAATTCCATGTTGTTTGTGATGGTAATCCATGCTGATGTTTCTAAAATTAATTTCCGTTCATGGCTGATATTATAAAGTTCGGAAAGCGCTTTAGCGTGTATTGCAGTAATGCGATTTGCAGAAATTATAATTCCTGGTTTTACATTACTAATACGAGCATTCCCCTTTATTTTCTTAGAAAGAGTTGGAAAACTTAATGATGTAAAATCATATTTAGCTAGTGAGGTAAGCATATTAATTTCGTTTCGTACTAGTTGTTTAGAACTATCTGTAAGAGGTATTTTGATAAAGCCGATACAAGATTTTCCTTTGTGAATTTCCATTACCACTTTTCGAGATTCCCCTCTTGTTCCAGTGAAGAAAGAGACTGTTTCATTGGTTTCAATAGCGTAATCTTGTTTTACTTGATCTATTAAATTTTGTTGCAAATAAATTGCTCCCGACGCAAGTCTATGTCCTTGACCAACATTTAATGCTAGATGGGTTAGCTTTTTATAGAGCATCCCCCGCCATGTTCCCGTATTATAGAGTGAAAGATATCCTCCGTCTTTATCGCTTGCTGGGAAAAGCCAACGAATAGTCCCATCTGGATTATTAATAAAATAGAATTTTTCAGAGGGTGAATTACTTGAATTCCCTACGTAAAAGGCATTCTGGTCTTTAACAGAATAGGAACTATTAATTGATAAATCAACGTAGAAAGTTGTTTTTTGCTCCTCTTTTTGTGGCTCTTGAAGCAATTGGATATCAGCAACATGTGTGCCTGTTAGTCGGTGATATGGATCAAATATTGCTAAAATATTTCTGTCAGGACAAAATACATCACGCAGCAGCACAAGATCCGAAAGGTAAATTTGATTTAGTTGCATTATTCTCAGTACACTTCTTTATACGTAAGGATATGCTAGTTGGTTCTACGGAAATTGTAAACATCAGTAAAAGATAGAAAAGGATTCCAAAATTTGTTTCGCCAAAAATTCCAAATTCAGTTAATGAATTTATTAAAATGGGTATTAATATCAATATTGTAGAAAATCTTTTATCTGAATCAGGATGAGTTACTAATGCATGAATAAATGAACTCAATTGAATCAATACCAACAATAATCCAACTAGTCCTAATCCAAGCAAAACTTGCAAGAAAGTATTATGTGTCATTGCACCTGCGTAAGCGTTTAATGATTCAAACTTGTCGGCATAATCAATTCTCATATATCCAAACCCAAACCAAGGTTCACGTGGAAAATTATATACTAGTAAATCTCGCCAAAAAGGAATTCTACCTGTCATACTCATAACCTCTTCCACATTGCTTTGCTTAACAAAAATTTGATAGCCAATAAGAGGAATAGCCAATACAATCAATAATCCTAAAACTATTTTAAACAACTTTGATTGTTGGAAGAAAGCATATAATCCTACAACCATTAGCATTGCAATAAATGAAGATCGGGATCCAGTTAGGGCTAGTAGATAAATTATACCAGCAATAATTAATAATATTCTTATACTATATTTTTCATCCTTAATAATTAATGGTAATAAAGAAGCAATCCCTACAACTAAAAGCAGTCCTAACTCATTTGGATTAATAATATATCCTCCTAATCTTGACACTTCGCCACCATGCGTTAATCGATAAAACTGATCTGGATTATACACCATACCAAATGCAAATCCTAATGCAATCAAGGCAATGGCTGGTGCTAAAATTTTATTTAAACTAAAATATCTCCCTGGATACATTCTATTACATGCTACCAACAAACGTGTAAAGAAAAAAGCAAAAACAAAATTTTCTACATCCATAAAAAGTTGCAACATTGAATAGTTTACAGAGCTTGTCCACAATAATGAAGCTGCCCCTAATGTTAAATATCCTGCGTAAAGCCATAGTGGTAATGGATATCGGATTTTATAAAGAGGACTATCACTTCGTAAATACTGAATCACACTTGCACAAAGCATGGCTAATGTTAATCCAATTCGTAATCCCGCTTTTAAGGCTTGAGTAATTGCTACATCCTCCGATAACATAAAATAACTTACAATCCTTAACAGTAAAATTACTATCAGAAATATACGAAACCCTGCTGCAGGATTTTTATAAATAATTTTTGAGATCATTTATTAAATTGCCAATTAATATTTTTAGTGCACTGCTGATTCATAAACTTCAATTAATTTTTTAGCAATTGTAGTCCAGTTAAATTCTGCTTCCACCATTTTTTTTGCTGCTTCACCCATTGCGATATGATCACCATTTTCATATATTTTATCAAAGTCTAATAATGCTTTTGCTATTGTAGTTGCTGTTGTTTCATGAAGATGAATTCCGCAATTCCCCTTTTCTATTAATTCCCCAACATTAGTAGCTGTGCTAACAAGCAATGGCCTCTTTAATCCTGCAGCTTCTAAAACAGCAGTAGGAGAACCTTCTGATCTGGAAGGATGGCAAAACAAATCCATATTTACTATGCGATTCAATTTATCCTTTCCATACCTAGCTCCCATAAAGTGAACGCGATCTTGAATAGTATGTTTTCGAACATGCTCTTCTAAAACTGGACGATCTGAGCCATCACCAACTAACCACAATTCACCTTTTCCTCCTTGCAATAAATAGGAAGCAAAACCATCAATTAATAAATCAAGCCCTTTATAATAAATATCTAAACGACCGCAAAATCCGATTATTGGATGATTCTTTCGTTGCATTTTATGATAATCATAAAACAACTCATCAAAGTTTTGGCCGTTAGGAATAATAACCTTATTATTTAATTGAATAATTTTTGAAATATGTTCGAATTCACTTTGACCTAAAAAATGTACTTTTTTAGCTCCCCTTAAAATATTTTTTTCGTAGCGTTGTATATATAATTTTTTTAGCCATTTACTTTTATTAAGGGCTATTGCGTTAAACGCCCCATGAGGGGTGTATACATATTTTATTTTCATATCATTTAAAAGTAGCGTAACTTTATAAAAATCGGTAATAAATGCGCCGTGTATATGAAATATGGTTGATCGTGGTAGACGTGAAATTTCATACGACAACTTAGGATCTAAGTCTCTATAAAATGACTGTGCACGAAACAGTTTTGTTGGGAATTTTCGAGGGAAAACTTCAGTAGTAACGTTTTTTGTGATTCCCCAGATTTCTACATCATATCCTAATTCAAAAAGCTGACTAGTATGATTATGTGCCACCTTATTGACTCCATTCATACGATTGGGATTCGCCTTTCCTAATACTAAATGAATAATCTTTATGGCCATAATGGAATGTTTTACGATGATTTATTGAATAAGTTCATCAAAACCTTACATTTCCAAAAAATAATTTAGTAGTTAAAACTAAAAATTAAAGATTTTTTATCTCTTTACGTAGACAAAACAAATAAATTGCCAAGGCTATTAATTGAGTAATCATTAATCCTGCTACAACGCCACTTATTCCAAATGCAGTTATAATTGGGTAAGCACATAATATGCTAAATACAGCACATGCAATAAATGAAATAAAAATTAAACGTGTTTTTTCAAGTGTACGAATAGCATAACGAAGCGGATAACCTAAAAATATAATTACATACAAAGCACAAAAACTAATAAGTAAATGGCGATATTCGATAAAATCATTACCATAGCAAACATGAATAATTTCTCTACTAAAAATTGCTATCAATCCAAGCATAGTAAATGTAATGCAACCCATTTGTAAAGTGAACTTCCATAAATATCGGAACATCATTTCATTTCCACCAATTCGATGAAAATTCGCAGCACGAGTAGGAATAATATTTTCCATTGCAAGAAATAAAACATGCGTAACACCTACAATATTTTGTGCCATACGTGTTGCACCAACAGCTTTAGGCCCTAATATTGCTCCAGCAGCTATAATAAATAAATTACCCGAAAACCATTGAAGTAGAGCCGTTGCTGTTAACCATTTACTAAAGTCCCAATGTTCTAATATTACTTCTTTAATGTTTTCTAAATTAAATCGCAATCTTTTAAGCGACCATAAGGCAATAAGTGATGCATATAGAAAAAAAACTGCTGTTAATAGCAATATAAATTGAGCATCCATTGAGCTAACAAAATGAATGCAAAATGCACTTAATAATACTCCACCATACGCAATGGTGTCAATGATTATTGAAAGGTGTGGTTTCCCGGTAACAAAAAAAAATCTCCGGAAAAAATCTTGTAATAAGAAAGAAAAAACAGCAAGTGGAAATGCTAATATAATACTCCCCACGTTCCATCCTTTTAATACGAACCCCATAAATAATACTGTAATAAAAGACAAGAGTCCCATTACAGCGGCAAATAATATTTGCTTTATTACTAATGCTTCTAAATAATTTTCACGTTGTTCTGCCGTTTTTTTTCCACTTAATGTTTGCATTGGAGCAATAATAAATGGCTGATTAATACTACTTGCTATGAGAACTCCAATCCAAGCAATACTATAAATACCAAAACCATTAATTCCCAAATATCGCGCTAGTACAATACTTGATAAAAAACTAAACCCACTTACAACAGCCTGATCTGCATAAACAAGCATTGAACTATTACGCTGTAAAAGTTTAGGTATTGAAATCGAAATATTCATTTATTATTACCAAACAAAAAGATTAGTTAATTGAGGAACTGTTCTTTTTCCGTTTGAGACTTTTAATTTTTCTGGACGAATATATCCCGTATGATTACGTTTTTCTTTCATCGCATTAAGCACAAAATGAACTTCTTGCAATCGGTATTCTTCTTTTATCATTTCAGCATTTGCAATCAACTCATTGCGACCTGATTCAGCTCTAACAACATATAAATTTAAATCACTCCATTTCATAAATGGAATTGCATCTGTATATTCACCAACTTCAGGCGTATCAATAATTACTGCATCATACTGATTTCTTAATTCATCAATTATTTCCTTTGTACGTTTTGTTGCGATTAAATGCCCTAACGGTGAAGTATCTTTCCCACTTGTGATAATATCTAGATTAGGAATTGATGTTATTTGTATTACATCTTGTATGGATCTATGTTGTAAATAAACTTCACTGATTCCTTCGGGTCCGCGAGAATTAAATAACTGATTAAGGCAAGGCTTGTAGGTATTCAAATCAATCATTACAACTTTTTTATCCATCGCAGCCAATGTTCTCGCTAAGTTAGTAGCAACAAACGACTTCCCTTCGCCCTTTCTCGTGCTTGTAACTGTGATGACCATTGGGTTATCAGAATTTTGATTCATCATAATGCGTGTGCTCAATGCGGTAAACGCTTTATATGCTGGTTCATTATTTCTAATTTTTTCAATATGCCCAATTACTGGAATACTAGTATTAGGAGCTAAATCTTCTGGTGCATTTACAGATGGCTTAATATAATGACGCAAATAGGAAATTACAATCCCAATTACTAAGCCTAAAAACAAAGAAACTCCCCATACTACATTTGGTTTAGGAAAGACAACATCTAATGGTAAAGTAGCGGCTTCCAAAACTTTATTAAATGAAACATTCACCTGTTGGGTGATCATTGCTTCTGTTCTTTTTTCGATTAAAAAATTGTAAATTTTTTCGTATAAATTATAATTTCCTGTTAACTCTTCTAACGTACTTTCCATTTCTGGAACCCCTTTAAATGATGCACGTTGATCATCCATAACAAGATATAATTCATCTTGTTTTGTCAATAATTTACGTCGTGTATTATTAATACTTTCAACCAAAAAAGCTTTGTGCTGACTAATTTCAGTGTTAACATTTTTTACACGATCATTATCCGCAGTATATTTTTGTAACAACTCATCATGCTCTCGCAATTTTGAATTAAGTTGTGAAACAGCTTCTGTAAACAATGCATCTTGAACAGAGCCATATTCTGGTCCCGAAAAACGGATCTCTTTGTTTTTTCGCAAATAATCACTCATGTTTTCGAGTGACGATAATTGTTGATTTAAATCAACCTTTTGAATTTCTAATTGGCCAAGTGTTTTATATGTTGCTTCTGTTTCTTGTGAAATATTTACAATATCATTTTTAATTCTATATTCCTTAATTGCATTTCGTGCGCCTACCAATTCACAACTAACAATTGCTAATTGTTGATTAATAAAATCAACGGTATTCCCGGCAACATCTTGTTTTTCTTGAATACTTTGATCAATATATGATTGAGCAATCGCATTTACCATCTTTACTGCCTTATCAGGAATGGGATGCGAATAATAAACCTTAATTACATTAACATCTTTATCAACAGCCTTTACCAAATAATCTCTTGTTAAATATTTATTGGTAAGTGCATTACTTGAATACACTATAAACTTCCAAGGAGCTGCTAAATATTGAGTTGTCTTATATTTAATTATTTGTTCGTTTTTATTAAGTGTAATACAAACACCTCGATCGCACATTTCTTTTCCAAATTCGCCTTCCTTTTCAACTTCTGTTCCGATAATATTGTAGGTAATTTTAAATTTATTTCCCGATAAATACCTGAACTCATAATCACGATTGTAAAATGTACTATCTGAAATTTTAAAGTCTACTTTAAATGGAGCATCGCCGTAAATCTCTTCCGTTTTTAATTCACCTTCTTTATAATATTCAACATAAAAATCTAGTCGTTGTAATGCTTTTTCAAAAAAATTTCTTGACTTCAACACCTCCACTTCTGTTTGAACTTTATTGTTGCTTTTAAAAACATCAAAGTCGCGGTAAAGGTTGGAGCTAGCCATTCCTTGCTGTGGATCTTCAATTTTTAAGGTGGCACTCGCCTGATAAACTGGTGTTGCCATATATAAATATCGAGTAGCAACAATACTTGATATCATAATACAAATAAGAACCACATACCAACGTTTTTTTAACGGGTATAAAATATGTGAAAGGCTTCCTGGTGAACGCATATTTATTTGTTTGTTACACTGTATACTAACGCTATTGCTGTAATTAAACTTGCAAGAGGAATTAATTTTGAAGTAAATCGATCAAATCTTTTCCCCCCTGTTGGTGGAATATAAACCACATCTCCAGGAAACACTTTGGTATCATTAAGTGCAGTATTTGTTAAGTCGATAACAAATGATTCTTTCCCTCTTATTATTTTTATATTCGTTGTTTTTGCATAATCCGTAAAGCCTGATGCTTTCGCTACAAGATCTACAACTCGAATATTATCTGCACTATAAATATATATTCCTGCTTTTTGAATTTCACCAAGTATGGTTACTTCATTGTTCAATACCCTTAAATTAATTATTGGATTAACGATGAGCTTTCCATATACTTTTTCGAGATTTATTTTTGCTTCGTTTAAAGTAAGTCCTTCCAATTTTACAATTCCAACTTGTGGAAGGTTTACTTCTCCTTTCGAATCAATCATCAACCACTTACCGGTTTCTTCTTGAACGTTGTAAATGTTGTGTACTGATCCAACACTCAAATCTTCATGACCCCAAATACTAATTGATAATTTATCATTAGGCCTTAACTTTTTATCCGTTGATTCTGGAGAAACTGCCACTTGCTTTGCTTTTTTCTGATCATTAACATGCGAATACAAAACATATTTGTTGCATGAACTAAAAAGACCAATGCTAATTATTAGCAGCAGCCATTTCCTTAAAAAAATACGCTTTTTTAATCTGATTTTCATGGTTTAACTAAATAATGAATGTTACTTAAACACTTCATCTCTTAGCGTATTTAAACTTATTTCGGCACAAAAAGGTTGCAGTTTTCCGAAAATGTTACTGTTGGAAAAATAATAATTTGATTTATTATATAACTCTTCTGATACTCAACTCCTAATGATAAGTTACGCTTTTATTAAAAATTAATTTTCCGTTTTTTTAAAAAAATTATACATTTAACAAAATTTTGTTTTTAGTTCTAATTAAAGTGGAAAGACTTAATTTCGCTTCTTTAAACCTCCATTATGAACGTTAAAATCATCAACCAATCTCATCATGCTTTACCTGGGTATGAAACTATTGCATCTGCAGGAATGGACCTTCGAGCAAATCTTGAGGCTACTATTACTGTTCAACCCTTACAACGAGTGATGATTCCAACAGGCTTATTTATTGAGTTGCCAATTGGTTACGAGGCGCAAGTTCGTCCGAGAAGTGGTTTAGCCTGGAAACATGGTTTAACTGTTTTAAATAGCCCTGGAACTATTGATGCTGATTATAGAGGTGAAATCAAAGTCATTTTAGTGAATTTGAGCAACGATATTTTTGAGATAAAAGATGGTGAACGTATCGCTCAAATGGTGGTTGCCTCCCATGCTCGTGTAGAGTGGGAAGCTACGAGTGAATTACAAGAAACTGCTCGTGGAGCTGGTGGATTTGGAAGCACGGGGAAAGGGTAGAAAAATTAAGAATGAGGAATGAGGAATTAATCCCCCCACCCCATTTTTTAGGCTAGTTTTTTTAGTGTTAGTTGTATTTTTCCTAAAATATTTGAAATGTCGGTTGCATCTTTTAACAGACTTTTTGCTTCTTTGGCCGTTAGGTAATCTGTTGCTTCATGTAATTTAATCCAGAAAATTGTTTCCCTTGATTCTTTGTAACTAATGCTGATTTTGGCTCATTAGTAGATAATTCCTAAATTCCTTTTTGTTTAACTAACTTATCGATCTTAATAAATTCCTTTTTGTTTAACTAACTTATCGATCTTAATAAGTTCCGAACTCCTCATTCCTCATTCCTCATTTCACAACCCCTAATTCTCTAATTTCGCAGCATAGACTATTAGAATTAGCGTTAATTATTAAGAAATGAAAATCATTGTTCCGATGGCGGGTATGGGCAAAAGAATGCGCCCTCATACGCTTACTACTCCTAAACCCCTTATTCCTGTTGCAGGGAAGCCAATTGTTCAGCATTTGGTTGAAGATATTATTCGTATGTGCAATCAAAAGGTAGATGAAATCGCTTATGTAGTAGGACATTTTGGTGCCGAGGCGGAGAAAAATCTAATCAAAATCGCTGAATCTCTGGGAGCAAAAGGTACGATCCATTATCAAGATACTCCTCTGGGAACGGCACATGCAATACTCTGCGCGGAGTCAGCGTTAACAGGCCCGGTGGTTGTCGCTTTCGCGGATACGTTATTTAGTGCTGATTTTAATATGGACCCAGCATGTGATGGCGTTATTTGGGTAAAACAAATCGAAGATCCTCGTCAGTTTGGTGTGGTGAAAACAGATAAAGATCAGGTAATTACCGATTTTGTAGAGAAGCCACAAGAATTTGTAAGTGATCTTGCAATCATTGGAATTTATTATGTTAAGGATGGTGATAATCTGAAAAAAGAGTTGCAATATTTGATCGATAACGACCTTAAAGATAAGGGTGAATATCAGCTAACCAATGCTTTGGAAAACATGAAAGCAAAAGGATTGAAACTAAAGGCTGGTCGCGTTGATGAATGGCTCGATTGCGGAAATAAAGATGCTACCGTTTATACAAATCGTAGAGTGCTAGAGATTAAGTATCCAGCATCTTACATTTCAAAAACTGCAACGATAACGAATTCGGTGGTGATTGCTCCTTGTCATATCGGTGAAAACGTTCATCTTGAAAACTCGGTGGTAGGACCATTTACTTCGATAGGCGCAAACACAAAAATTATTGACAGTGTTGTAAAAAACAGCATTATTCGTGATCATACTTCAATTAAAAATGCTGGCTTAGATAATTCATTAGTAGGAAACCACGTTCATTACAAGCAAAAGCTCAACGATTTAAGCATGGGCGACTATACCACTGAAGCATGATCAAAAGGAAATTTTTTATTTATGGATGTCTAATAGTTTTAATGATGGCATCTTGCAGTAGTACAAAAAATACTCCTAGCAAAGTTTCGTCAGGGAATAACCCTAAAAGCAATGCTGCTATTTTAGAAGAGCAAAATGTACTAGCTACTTATTCCTTCTTTAATGCTATAAAGGAAAAACTAACCGGAAATCCCCAAAAGGCTGCTATTGAATTAGCTACTTGTCTTCGCAATGATCCTAAAAATCATGCAGCGATGTTTGAGCTTGCATCTATTTATAATGATAATAAGAAATATAACGATGCACTGTTTTTTGCAAAAGGTGCTTACGACTTAGATCCTAAAAATGAATGGTATGCATTACTTCTAGCGGATACTTATGAAAAAACAGGAAAGCTCAATGAAGCCAATAGTATTTATACAAAACTAATTAAAGCTCAACCTGAGCATGTAGATTATTATTTTAGTCAAGCAAATATTTTTTTAACACAGAAAAAATATCAAGAAGCTATTCACTCTTATGATCTTGCTGAAGAAAAAATTGGCATCAATCGTGAATTGATTTTTGAGAAAAAAACGCTGTATTTAAAGTTAGGCAAAGTTACTGAAGCAGCGAATGAAATTGAAAGATTAATTAAATCAGAACCAACCAATCTCGAATATTATTCCATGTTAGTTGAAATTTATCAGGTAAATAATATGTCGGATAAAGCGTACTCAACTATTCAACGGATGCAAGCAATTGATCCGGAAAATCCAAGTGTTGCGTTATCACTTGCAGAATATTATCGAAGTAAAGGTCAAAAGCAAGAATCATACGAACAATTAAAAAAAGCATTTCAAAGTAAACAATTAAGTAGCGATATAAAAATCCGAGTGCTTACTAGCTATTTACCTTTAGTAGGTGAAAATGCTGAACTTTTAGCGCAAGGGTTAGAACTAAGTAAAATAATGAGTACGGTACATCAAACTGAAGCCAACCCGCAAGCAGTTTATGGTGATTTTTTAGTTATCAGCACGAAGTACGAAGAGGCACGAACACAATATAGAGCTGCTCTTGCAATCAATAAAAAGAATCTACAAGCATGGCAGCAACTTTTAATTATTGAATCAAATCTTCGTGATTATAAGTCGATGGAAAGTGAAAGTGAAGAAGCACTCTCCTTATTTGCTGATCAAAGTATTGTGTATTTATTTAACGGTATTGCTAAAATACAAAATAAAAAATATGATGATGCCACAAAAATTTTATTGTTAGGCAGCAAAATGGTAGTGGATAATGATGTACAGTTAATCGAGTTTTATTCTAACCTAGCTGATGCATACAATAATTTAAAAAAATATGAAGAGTCAGATAAATATTATGATAAATCATTAATTATCGATCCAAATAACACTTACGTTTTAAATAACTATGCATATTATTTATCATTAAGAAAAGAGAAGTTAGACAAGGCTGGGGAAATGTCGAAAAAATGTAATGAATTAGCTCCTAACTCTTCAAATGATGAGGATACATATGCCTGGGTTTTGTACTCGCAAGGTAAGTATGATGAAGCAAAGATATGGCTAGAAAAAGCGATGAAAAATGGTGGCGATAAAAATGGTACCATACAAGAACATTATGCCGATGTATTATTTCGACTAGGAAAAATTGATGATGCAATGATTTATTGGCAGAAAGCAAAACTTACTGGTGATTATAGTGAATTTCTAGATAAAAAGATTGCAGATAAAAAAATCTATGAGTAAGCAACTACTATATCCTTTTCGAATAATTGTTACATTAATTGCTCTGTCTATTATTTTCTTTAATACTGGATGCAAGAGCACAAAAAAAGTAACTGCGCCAGTTTCAACTGTTACTTCAAAATCTAAGGAGGAAAATTCTGTTCAAGATTTATTGGAAAAGTTGGAAAAAAATTCCTTTAAACCTGAATATTTATCAGCAAAGGCAAGTGTGGATATGCAACAAGGAGAAAGCGAAACCTCCTTTAATATTACTATGCGATGTAAAAAGGATCGTATTATTTGGGTATCCATTTCACCTTTACTTGGAATTGAAGTTGCTCGTATTTTAATAACTCCCGACTCTGTAAAATTTATTGATCGTTTACATGGAAAATATCAAGCAAGTAGTTTCGAAAGCATTAATGAATTGTTGCAATTAAAAGTTAATTTTGAAATTGTACAGGCAATACTATTAGGAAATTTCTTTGCATATAAGAAAAATGAAAATAAATTCAATTCCGTTTATGTTGAGGATAAATATTATATTCTAAGTTCTTTAAACAAAAGAAAACTTCGGCGTTCATTAGAAGATAAAGATCCTAATAAGGCTGTTATTCAAGATGTATTTATTGATGACTCTACTTTTCGTATAACGCGTATGCAAGTTGAAGATCAAAAAATTATTAAAACATTAGTTACCAACTATTCAGATTTTCGATTGACAAATGCTGGAGTATTTCCATATAAATCATTAACGAAAGTGACAGCGGATAAAAACATCGAAATCACTCTTGAGTATAGCAAACTAAATGCTGGCGAGCCACAAGATTTCCCATTCACCATTCCATCCAATTATGAGCGTATTCGCTAAGCGATTTATTTATTGTATTCTGCTTTTGCTGCTCCCATTTATTGGAAGTGCGCAAAATAAAAAAGATTTAGAAAGCCGTAAAGCAAAGCTTCAAAAAGAAATTGAATTTACAAATAAGCAATTATTAATTGTAAGTCAAAATAAATCTTCTACTGCAGAACAATTAGCTGCACTACGAAAAAAAATTACATTACGTGTTGCATTAATAAATACTATCGACTCTGAAATAAATTCGATTGGGGGGCAGATCGAAACAACTTCAAAAGAGATTACTGGACTTGAAACGCAAATGTCGAAGTTAAAAGTTGAGTATGCATCCATGATACGTTATGCTTACAAAAACAGAAATGTATATCAACGGATGATGTTTATTTTTGCTGCTGAGGATTTTAATCAAGCGTATAAGCGCTTAAAATATTTACAACAATATAGTGAATATCGCAGAAAACAAGCTGTTTTAATTGGGCAAACACAAACAAAACTAAGCGATAAAAAAGTTGTTCTTGTTACCAGAAAAAATGAAAAAACAAATCTGCGTAATAATCAGCAACAGCAAAAGTCGACTCTTGAAAAGGAACAGAAAGAACAAGATCAGTTAATGAAGAATCTCACAACACGTGAGAAAAAATTAAGGAAAGATCTTGCAGAAAAACAAGCGGCGAAATTAAAATTAGATCGAGCCATTGAAGGATTAATCCGAAAAGAAATTGAAGCCGCTAAGAAAAAGGCATTAGCCTCTGGGCAGAAAAACATTACTAATACAAACGTTTTTAATTTAACGCCCGAGTCACAGAAACTTTCTAATAGTTTTTCTGGAAATCGTGGACAGCTTCCTTGGCCCGTTGAACAGGGAGCTATTACTAGCACCTTTGGCGAACATCCTCACAAAGAACTTAAAGGGATTATGGTGAAGAATAATGGTATTGATATTCAAACCTCCAAAAATGCTTCTGCAAGAGTTATCTTTGACGGAACAGTAAGTGGTGTGATAAATATTCCAGGAGCTGGAAAAGCGTTAATTGTTCGGCATGGCGAATACTTAACGGTATATTCTAACTTAGAAAGCGTATCGGTAAAGACTGGCGAAAAGGTAACCACCAAACAACGTATAGGAACTGTAGCTAATAGTAGTGATGATGATCGTGGCGAAATTCATCTTGAAATTTGGAAAAATAGTGGGAAATTAGATCCAATTGGATGGATTTCAAGAAGATAATAGATACAATGTTTTATTACTTTTACAGACAAATAGCTAATAATTAGCATTTTAGACAGCCTAGCCTCCTTGCGAATGAATACCTTACTCACAAAATTCATTTTCTATCCTTGCTTTTTTCGTAGCTTTGCTGAGGTTATAAAAACAGAACATGATCAATACAATTCTTATCGGCATTTTAGGTGGTATGGGTGGCTCAGAAACCATTCTAATTATTGTAGCATTATTATTATTCTTTGGTGCTAAACGCATTCCAGACTTAGCAAAAGGTTTAGGACGTGGAATTAAAGAATTTAAAGACGCTTCAAAAGGTGTAGCCGAAGACGATAATAAAATTGAAGACAAAAAGTAACAAACGTCTATATATATTAGAAAAAAACCCTGAAGTAAATTACTTCAGGGTTTTTTTATGCTATTCAAGAAAACAATTAGGGTTTATACCAATTATAAATACAATTGCTATTATTTATCAATTGGAAAATAAACGTCAGTCTGCCATTTAGCAGTATCCTTCTCAACCATTGGATGGTTAACATAAACTTCCCAAGGGGCACCAATTATTTTTTTGTTGTTGGTAGCTATAAATTTTTTCAAAGCCTCAATGAGTAAAAAATTAATCATTCGAGTTTAAAGAGGACTTCCATTCATTTTCATTTAAGTATTGTTTTTATAATAGTTGCCAAGATTTAACATCTCAAATTCTTATACATTTGTTACCTACACTTACAATAATTACTATGAACCTGCTTATTGATTATTTATTTTCTGCGTTTCACTTATTGTTACTTTTTACTTTTCCTGGTATTATTTTAAAACCTTATATTAAGAATTTAAACAAAACTTCAAAAATAACTTTTGTCATTTTCATCTCTGTAGCTTTTTGGATCTGTACAAGTGAATTTATTAGTTTATTCAATTTGCCCTTAAATTGTTCCGTACTAACTATCCAAATAGTATTTATTATCTATTTCATATCAAAACAAATTTCTTTTTCCACTCCAAAATCAAACCGCTCTTTTAAAATTAAATTACATATTGATAATTTACATTATTATCTTTTATTAAGCGTAATTTTAATATTAGTTATTCCAATTTTTTTTATTACAATTCCACCAGGATGTGATACTGCTATGCACGGATATATTACAAGGCTCGTAATAAACAATAATGGTATCCCTAATTCCTATAACCCAATTTTGCCAGTTAATTACTTTGGCAGCTACAGCGCTGGCTTCCATGTTATAACTGCATTAATTAGTGCAGTTAATTTACAATATTTACAGACGTCTATAAACATTTTATCTATTATCGTTTATCCGATGGCACTACTTGCATTCGTTTTTTTTCTTAATTGCTTTTTTTTAGAAAAAACGTCAATATATGTAGGAATAATTTTTTTGGAATAAATAGAACTTGGATTGATACAATTTCATGGGGAGGAAATCCATATTTATTGGCTTTTTCATTTTGTATGTTCAGTGGGGGTTTAATTATTCTATCATCCAAATGTGAGTATAAAAGAATATTTTATGTCCAAGCTTTTGCCATAGCTTCTATTCCGCTGATTCATGCAATTGCAGGAGTAACTTTCCTGTATCTTATGATACCTGGAATAATATTTCTGTTCTATTATCAATCAGGAAATTATAAAGTTTTTTTATCAAAATTTTCATTTCTATTTTTGTTGGTTTTGTTTTTACTATTCCCTTTTATTTTAAAATTTAAAAACGAGAATTCAACTGAACTCTTGATTATGATTAAGAATTGGCAAAATGAAATGATGGGGAAAAGGCTCTCATTTAATTTAATAAATAACATACTTGTTACTTTAGATGAAATTAAATATAGGATTGGAGATGTATTAACCATTTTAACGGCAATCTCTTTTGTTATTTTGATAGGTTTAAAAGAATATAAAAAAGCAATGCTACTTATTGTTTTAATTATTTTCATCACCCTTTTAGTACTTAATAGTGCTTATTGGATTCTGCCGTTATCTGAATTATTATATCCTGAAAGAGTAATTTATTTTATGGTGATAATCTGGTCTCTTTTAACTGGATATTTTTTAACTACCACTAAATCTAAATCATTAGCTATTACTTTTTTTAGAAAAAAAGTTACTCTTTATTTCATATTTGTTTTTGTCTTTACAACTATAAGTATAATTGAAATCACAAAAAATACAGTTCACGTTTCAACTGATAAACAAATAAATTGCAATGAAAACACTCGGAAAGGGTTCCAATGGATTGTAGATAATACAGAAAAGAAATCCTTAATTGTAGCAAGTTACGGTGATAACGGTATGTGGGTTCCAGCATTTACTAATAAAGCAACTCTTGGTACACATTTACATTTTATTCATTTAGTTGCTCATATTCCTGATACTTTAAACGCGATGAAGGTTAAACGCTATTATTTTATAACTAAGCGCGACATCTCAATGAAGACGGATTTATTTAAAAAATCCCAACTATTTAAAAAAATGTTTTCAAATGATGAAATCTCCATTTATAAATAAAAATCAATAATTTTAAATCATAACTAAATATCTTTCATTTAAGATTTTGTAGTGATGCAATTGATGTCCAATGATAGAATATCCTAAAGCGAGTGTTGTAATTTTTCTTCCGCTTGCAGTACCTTCTGCTAATAGCATTTTATCAGTAAAAGAAGAAAATAATTGGATTGTAGTTTCACGAACGTTTATAAATTCTTGAATAAGATCTTTAATAGTACGATGCGATGCGTCGGCATTCGCAGCATAGTCATTCTCTTCAAAACCAGGAAGTGCTGTTGCATCCATACGAGCAAAACGCAATGCACGATAATTAAAAATTCGTTCTGTATCAATCATGTGTTGAAACATATCTTTTACTGTCCATTTTTCAGGAGCGTAAGCCTTATCACCTAATTGCTCTAATTTACCAAATGGAATGCTTTGAATATCCTCTTTAGCTTTCATAAGACCGTCTATTATTTCAATATCGTAGGCTGTAATGATATATCGATCAAAGGCCTCTGGCAAATAAGGAATATCAGATTTTAACACGTTAAAATTATTTTTAGATTTGAAGAAGATGCAAATTTGAATAAAATTTTAATAGTAATTATTGGATTTTTATGGCTTGTAAAAAGTATTTTTAGCATCTTCGCCTTATGAATTTTAAATCAGTAGCAGTTATTGGCGGTGGAAGTTGGGCTACGGCAATTGTTAAAATCCTGTCAAACAATGTAAATGAAATTCATTGGTGGGTGCGCAATGAGGAATCAGTAACTTTTATAAAACGTTATCAGCATAACCCTAACTATTTAAGTGATGTTTCACTCGATCTAAAAATAGTAAAACCTAGTACCAATTTAGAAGAAATAATTTTCACTTCCGAATGTGTAGTTTTAGCCATCCCAGCAGCCTTTTTAAAAACTGCGTTATCAACTTTACCTCCTTCAATTTTTCAAAACAAAAAAATATTTTCTGCAATTAAAGGAATTGTTCCTGAGCATAATTTAATTGTAGGCGAATACATGAATTCACATTTTAATGTGTCATTCGAAAATATTGGGGTTATCACAGGGCCTTGTCATGCAGAAGAAGTTGCACTCGAAAAACTATCGTATTTAACCGTTGCATCTTCAGATATCAATACTGCAACTGCTATGGCTTCATTTCTTAACTGTCGCTTTATTAAAACAATTGTTTCGGATGATATTTTTGGAACCGAATACGCTGCTGTACTAAAAAATGTAATGTCGATTGCAAGTGGTATCTGTAACGGACTAGGCTATGGCGATAATTTTCAAGCTGTATTAATTTCAAACGGAATTCGCGAAATAAAACGTTTTGTTGATGCTGTTCATCCAATAAAACGTGACATCAACGATTCCGCCTATTTAGGCGACTTATTAGTAACCGCTTATTCCCAATTTAGCAGAAATCGCACTTTTGGAGCTATGATTGGGAAGGGATATTCGGTAAAATCAGCCCAATTGGAGATGAATATGGTTGCGGAAGGCTATTATGCGGTGGCCTGTATACATGAAATTAACCGAAAATTTAAGGTAGAAATACCAATTTGTGAAGCGGTTTACAATATTCTCTACAAAAACAATAGCCCCCGTATTGAAATGCAATTGCTTTCGGATAAGGTAAATTAAGTGTTTTTCCCTTTTAATTTGCTCTTTTGAGCCTACCATTTTAGCCTGTTCCTGATCTGTTTTTACCTATTCACAGTAATTGTTCACGGGTTCATGTTAAATACCTGCCCAAATTTGGTTGGTGTTGTTATTAATTTCCCTATATTTAGGTCAACCTTATTGCCCATCAGTTCTTTAAGTTGTCAATAAGAAAATCTGTTAAAAATTAAAGAATTTGCTTCTTTTCTGTGTGAATTTGTTTAACTAAACCCTCTACAATGATTAAACGTTTACTCTTATTCTTCCTGCTAATTATTCCATTTCTTTCAGATGCCCAAGTCTATCTGATGAATAATTCTACTGTGAATACTTGTGGGGGTACTTTTTATGATGCCGGTGGAAGCGCTGGAAATTATGCTAATAATACCAATAGTACCATGACCTTTTGTTCGGGGGTAGCAGGTAATTGTGTTCGTTTGCAATTTACTTCTTTAGATATTGAAAGAGGATATGATTCACTTTTTATTTATAATGGCCCTTCTATTTTATCTCCTTTATTAGGTAAATTATCAGGCAATATTGGAGCGATAACATATACAGCTACAAGCGGTTGTTTAACAATTCGGTTCGTTTCTGACGTCGTTATAACCAACCCAGGCTGGGTAGCAAGTATTAGTTGTGTAAATTGTATTACTGGTGGATGTACGTCAACATGTGTTAGTGGAATTCCACCTGTAAATGATGCTTGTTCCGGAGCAATAAATATTGGCACGTTACCTATACCAACAGCCTGTCCTATTGGAATTGGCGCTGTATCTGTAACTAATGGTTCGAATTTTTGTGCAACGGCAGAACCAGGATACCAAACAATATTAGGTTGTCAGCCATCAGGGAATATGGCAAGCCCCGCTGCTGATGTATGGTACCAATTTAATATTACAGGTCCTGTTTTAAATATTTCTATTGCTGGATTACAAACCCCCAATATTGGAATTTACTCTGGCACATGTGGTGCCTTAGTGGCAAGAAATTGCGCCATTGGTAGTGGCGGCACGTTAAATACAACGTTCACAGGATTAACTCCTGGTAGTTATTATATGCAAATTAGCGGAGGCACCTTAACGGATCAATGCAACTTTACATTATCCATGCAAAACAATTTCGATTGTAATCAATGCGTTATTTTGAGTACATTAGGTGCAGTGCCGTCGCCAGTTAGTGGCACCTATTCTCCTGGTCAAACAGTACAGTTTTGTTATACAATAAATAGTTATAATCAATCAGCTGTAAACTGGCTCCATGGTATTGTTCCAATATTTGGCGCTGGTTGGGATTTAAGCACATTAACAACTGTTGCTCCTGTTAGTTGCTCTAACTCTGGCATATGGAAATGGTATTCTAGTCCAATAACAAGCTCACAAACTGGGCTCGTTGCAGGGCCAGGATTCTTTTTTGAAACGAGTGTTGGAAATATCTTAGGTGTTGCCGATGCAAATCCAGGAAATAATTTTGGTGATAGTAATACAGGATTGTGTACTTGGACTTTTTGTTGGACTATAAAAACGTTGCCACAAGCGAATTGTGTTCCAGGTGTAAGTTTATCAATGGGAGTTGATTCTTATGGTGATGGTGAATCAGGAAGCTGGAGTAATTCCGGTTGTATTGGTGATCCTATTATTTCACTACCAGCAACCACTTCATGTTGTCCTCCACCAACTTTGGTAATAACGAATCCTAATTGTGCTGGTTCCAATACTGGATCAGTGGTAGCAACGGGTTTGGGTACTGCGCCATGGACCTACGTTTGGAAAAACGCTGGAGGCACAACAATACAATCTGCAGTTGGCGTTAATGGTACAAATACAATTAACAGTTTAGCTGCTGGTAATTATTCAATAATCGTTACGAATGCTACCGGTTGTTCTGCTACAGTTTCATTTTCACTTGTGGCACCAACCGCTTTAACTTCGGTGTTAAGTGTTACACCTGTAACTTGTAATGGTGGATCAAATGGTACAGCAACTGTTGTGGCTAATGGAGGAACTCCTGCATATTCGTATGCTTGGTCGCCATCTGGATCAGGCGCTGCACCAACAGGATTATCTGCTGCAACTTATACAGTTACTGTAACGGATTCTAAAGGATGTACTTCTACCGCCTCTGCTGCTATAAACCAAGCAACTGCTGTTTCTGCTTCAATTACAGCATCAACAAACGTATCATGCAATGGCGGAACAACGGGTTCTGCAACAGTAACGGCAGGCGGAGGAACTCCAGCATATACTTATTTATGGTCGAATGGAAATACAAATGCAACGGCAACAGGTCTGGCGGCTGCAACTTATACGGTAACAGTTACTGATAGTAAAGGTTGCACTAAAAGTACAACGGTTAATATATTACAACCCTCTATCATAAATCTTGCTTTAAGTTCTACTCCTGCAAGTTGTGGTAGTAATAATGGTACAGCATCAGTTGTTGCTGGTGGTGGAACAGGTGCATTTACTTATGCATGGTCTCCTTCTGGAGGAACAAATGCTAGCGCTAGTGGATTAGGATCAGGAGGTTTTTCGGTTGTTGTAACAGATGCTAACGGTTGTACATCACTAGGAAATATTGCAATCACCAATTCAACTGGACCGACTGCAAGTATCTCCTCCTTTACTGACGTAACATGCTTTGGCGGAAACAATGGATCTTCAACGGTTACTGCTGTGAACGGAACCTTACCGTACTCATATGTATGGTCAACAGGTTCTTTAACTGCCTCTTCCAATAGTTTATCAGCAGGAACATTTACTGTTACCGTTACAGATGGCACTGGATGTACATCTATAGCATCAGTAGTAATTTCTGAACCACCAGTTGTAACTGCAAATATTACCGGGAATACTCCAGCAAACTGTTTTGGTTCTGCAAATGGATCATTAACTGTTCAAGCGGGTGGTGGAACTCCTGGTTATACTTATTTATGGTCTAATGGAAATGTTACAACTAATCCTACAAGTTTATTATCTGGAAATTATACAGTAACAATTACAGATGCTAATGGTTGTACAAAAACTACCAGCGCAAATGTTGCTCAGCCTGCTTTACTACTTATTACACCTTCATCCGTAACAGATGTAACTTGTAATGGAGGAAGCAATGGAACTGCTACTGTAACTGGTGTAGGCGGATTACTACCCTATACTTACGCCTGGTCAACAGGCTCAACCAATAATGCTGTAACCGGATTGGCAGCTGGTACTTATACTGTTACTGTTTCAAATGGAAGTAGTTGTACTGCGCAAAGATCAATTGTAATTAAAGAACCTGTTCCAGTTGTTCCAGCAATTTCATCAAGTTCAGATGCAACGTGTAACGGTACTGCAACAGGAAGTGCCTCGGTTTCAGTAACTGGAGGAGTTGCACCACTTGCCTATTTATGGTCCCCATCAGGAGGTGGCTCAGCAACTGCTTCCAACATTTCGGCTGGTGCTTATACCGTTTTAGTTACTGATGCAAATGGATGCACCGGAAACACATCGGTTACAATTAATGAACCTACAACAATCGCAATAAATATTACCACTCAAACAAACATTTTATGCAATGGTGGAAATACTGGTGCGGCAACTATAAATGCAATTGGAGGAACACCAGCTTTTAGTTATGCATGGGCTCCATCTGGCGGTATTGGATCATCAATATCATCAGTAATAGCAGGAACTTATACTGTAACAGTTACAGATGCAAAGGGGTGTACTAATTCTTTACCTGTAAATATTACTCAACCACTTTTATTGAAGGCTTCCATCACTGCAAATGTTCCTGTTGCTTGCAATGGTGGAAATACTGGTTCACTAACTGTTACACCTACCGATGGTGTTGCTCCGTATTCTTATTTATGGTCAACTGGCGCCATTACTTCAACAGCTAACTCTTTAGTGGTTGGCACCTATACTGTAACAGTTACTGATGCCAATGGATGTACAATAACAACACAAGCATCCATTACTGAACCAACGCCTATCAATTTAGTGATGGCAAGTACTTCTGCAAATTGCGGATCTGCAAATGGAACGGCTTCGGTTGTTGCGAATGGTGGCACTCCAACTTATACTTATGCTTGGTCACCATCGGGTGGCTCCAGTGCAAATGCTACTGCTTTAATTGCTGGTGGATATAACGTAACGGTTACTGATGCTAACGGATGTACTGCTACTGCAAATGTGGTGGTGCCTAATGCAACCGGACCAACTGCA
>Ga0114969_10000427_pt1 | contig 36017 bp, 29 predicted proteins | sample M_130807_MF_Meta_FD_87316 | JGI IMG/M metagenome (GOLD analysis project Ga0114969, IMG submission 87316) | Freshwater microbial communities from Lake Montjoie, Canada to study carbon cycling - M_130807_MF_MetaG | ecosystem: Environmental > Aquatic > Freshwater > Lake | place: Lake Montjoie...
CATAAAGATAATACTGGATTTGAAATTGAGCGAAAATTATTGCATCAAATACACAATCATCCTAACATAGAATTGCATACCCATCTTTTCGCCTTAGATTTAATAACGCAACATCATTTAGGCGAAGAAATAACGAGAAGTGGAGGTGGTATAAATTGCTTTGGCGTGTATGTTTTAAATATGCAGAGTAATAAAGTGGAAACAATTTTATCACGCATCACACTCATGGCCTCTGGTGGCGCTGGTCAATTATACCGTGCAACAACGAACCCTTTAATTGCAACGGGTGATGGTGTGGCGATGGTTTATAGAGCCAGAGGAAATGTACGCGATATGGAATTTATTCAATTTCATCCAACAGCTTTATATAATCCAGGCGAAAGTCCTTCATTCCTTATTACTGAAGCGGTTCGCGGTTTTGGAGGAATACTACGAACGAAAGATGGTCGTGACTTTATGCCTGAATATGATGAAAGGGCTTCTTTAGCTCCTAGAGATATTGTTGCAAGAGCAATTGATAATGAAATCAAAAAAAGTGGAGAGGAAAATGTGTATTTAGACTGCACAAAATTGGATGCGAAAAAGTTTGAAGATCATTTTCCAAATATTCTTAAAAAATGCTTAAGTCTGGGTATTGATCCAATGAAATCATTTATTCCTGTAATTCCTGCAGCTCATTATATGTGTGGAGGGATTCAAGTAGATGAATTTGGCAGATCAGATATTGGCAATCTTTATGCTGCTGGCGAATGCGCTAGAACAGGATTGCATGGATCGAATCGGTTAGCATCTAATTCATTATTAGAAGCGCTTGTTTTTTCTCATCGAGCTTATTTGCATGGCATTAATGAGGTATCAAAAATTTCATTTCGTAATGATATTCCTAGCTGGAATGCTGAAGGAACAACACACCCTAAAGAGATGATTCTTATTACAGAAAATCGTAGAGAATTGCAAGCATTGATGAGTAATTATGTTGGGATAGTTCGTAATAATGTTCGACTAAAGCGCGCGATGGATCGATTGCGAATAATATATGGAGAAACTGAAGCATTATATGAAAGAACAATAGTTTCTCCTGCATTATGTGAGTTGCGCAATATGATTAATGTTTCCTACCTTGTAGTTAAAGCAGCAATTGCACGAACAGAAAACAAAGGGTTGCATTTTAATACTGATTTAGAAAACAAAAATTAGTTATGGAATTTTTGAATCCAGATAATTGTTTCAAAATTAAATCCGATCATGAATTTAATGAACACGCTTTAAAATTATTTCAGTATCAGGCGGTGGCAGTGCCAATCTATCACGATTTTCTTAATGCAATTCACTTTGATAAAACTCAAATTATTCATTGGAGTCAAATTCCTTTTTTGCCAATTTCATTTTTTAAAACTCACAAGGTGATTGCTAAAGACAAAGTTGCCGAAATGGTTTTTGCGAGTAGTGGTACTACGGGAATGAATCCATCAGAACATCATGTTCCTGAATTAGTAGCGTATGAAACAAGTTTTTTAAGTGCATTTAATTTATTTTATGGAGAGCCCAATAAGTATTGTATAATTGCATTACTACCCTCTTACCTTGAAAGAGAAGGGAGTTCATTAGTTTACATGGCTGATCGATTAATCAAAGAAAGTAATCATCCTAATAGTGGTTTTTATTTAAATCAATATTCAGAACTTTCACAATTGTTAATTTCACTTCGCGAACTAAAACAACCAACAATTTTATTAGGTGTAACCTTTGCTTTACTTGATTTAATTGAAAAATATCCTATTCAATTTCCTGAATTAATTATCATTGAAACTGGCGGAATGAAAGGGCGCCGGAAAGAATTGATAAGAGAAGAATTGCATCAGATCCTTAAAACAGGTTTTGATGCAAAGGCAATTCATTCAGAGTATGGAATGACAGAGTTATTATCACAAGCATACTCAAAGGGGGATGGTGTTTTTAATATGCCACCATGGATGAAAATTCAATTACGTGATATAAATGATCCTTTTACTTCAGTTAAAGTTGGTCAAATAGGAGGAATTAATATAATTGATTTAGCGAATACATACTCTTGCGCTTTTGTTGCCACTCAAGATCTTGGTAAAAAGAGGCTTGATGATAGTTTTGAAGTGCTTGGAAGATTCGATAATAGTGATCTTCGTGGATGTAATCTTTTAGTACAATTTTAATCTTTACTTTTAGTTAGTTGAATTAATTACTCCATTAAGTCCAAATTAGAGTATTTAATTATGTTATTCTCGCAATCTTGAATTTTATCTAATTTCATCAAGAATTGTTGACTTGTCTACCTTTCCACTTTTATTCACAGCCCAAACAAACAATTTCAACTGGCTTAATACCTCTTTAAGCATATAAAAGTACAGATTTCGAATAGCTTGCTTAACTTTGTTCTTTGAAATGAAATTATGGGCGCAGGCTATTCAAGATATTTAAGAATTATATACATAATTGGAGATTTTTTTATCTTAAATGCAGTTTTCTGCGTGGCAAGTTTTTATTTTCAATGGCCTAACCGACAGGCTGATTCGTTTTTTTTAGCGCAATTTCTTTACATCAACTTTTTTTGGGTAATAACCACCTTCATTACAAACATACATGCTATAGATCGCGGACTAAGATTTGAGCAGATTATAGCTCAGTTAATTAGAGCATTCGGACTTTTTTCTTTAATAATGATCGCATTTCTGTATTTCTTTGGATCTAAATTTATTCCAGTATTTCATTTTGAAATCAAGTTAGCGATTTTTGGTTTTCTTTTCTTGTTTTGGCGATCTATTGTTGCTCACCTAATAAACTTCGTACGACGTAGAGGGTTGAATTACCGAAAAGTAATTATTGTTGGAAATGATTCTCCTGCTAACGACATGAAAAATTATTTCGAAAATCATCCCGAGGTTGGATATAAATTGAAAGGAATATTTTGTGACAGCAGCACATTAATTGATCCGAAGGAAATCTATGGAAAAGTAATTGAGTCCAAAAAGTTCGCATTAGATAATAAAATCGATGAAATTTACTGTTCGCTTTCTGGGTTAGAACCTGAGCAAATTTCCGACTTGATGGATTTTTCTGACAGAAATCTTATTCGTTTTAAAGTTGTACCAGATTTTAGAGGCTTTGCAAATAAAAAGGTAAAAATTGATTTTTATGATTCTATCCCCGTATTAAGTGTAAGGCATGAGCCTCTTCAAAACTATGGGAATAGATTTGTGAAACGAGCATTTGACATAGTGTTTTCATTTCTTATTATTATTTTAGTGTTTCCAATCGCATTATTGTTTTTAACACCATTAATTAAGTTAAGTTCTAAAGGACCAGTGTTTTTTAAACAACTTAGATCTGGAAGAAATAATATTACTTTTTATTGCTGGAAATTTAGAACTATGCATGTTAATAATAAAGCGGATATTGAGCAAGCAAAAAAAGGTGATTTAAGAATAACTGCAGTAGGAAGGTTTTTAAGAAATACTAGTTTAGATGAATTGCCTCAATTTTACAATACATTGATTGGGAATATGTCGGTTGTTGGCCCTCGTCCTCATATGTTAAAACATACGGAAGAATATTCTGAATTTATTGATAAGTTCATGGTAAGGCATTTTATAAAACCAGGAATTACTGGATGGGCTCAGGTTCACGGCCTTAGAGGCGAAACCACTTATCATTCTTCAATGGAAAAAAGAGTGAAATATGATGTTTGGTATTTAGAAAACTGGTCAATTTTATTAGACATGAAAATTGTTGTTTTAACGGTAACACAATTACTTTTTGGGAAACACCAAGGTCAATAATATTTTTTTTCTTTTTTCGATTAACAGAAAAGGTAGCTAATGATAAAAAATGGAGATAATTACCTAAAGGTTAATCTTTTTATAATTTATAATCTTTCTGCCTTGCTCTTAAAGGTTGTATCTCTTACTTTTGCGCCCTCATGCAGAAATTGGTAACACTGGAAAAGCCTTCTTATCTTATTAGTAGATTGCAGGATTACGTCTTGCTTACTAAATTGCGATTAGCGTCACTCGTGGTTTTCTCAGCTGCAATGTCTTTTCTTCTTGCTCCAGGTGAAATTGTTTGGTCGAAATTCTTCTTGTTAATAATTGGAGGTTTTTTAGTTACAGGTTCTGCTAATGGCTTTAATCAAATAATCGAAAGAGAGCTCGATAAGTTAATGGACCGAACAATGAATCGGCCATTACCTGATTTAAGAATTACAGTTGCAGAGGCTTTTGCAGTATGTATTGTTTTAGGCACCGCTGGTGTATTCATCCTTACGTATTATATGAATATAACAAGTGGGGTTTTAGGTTTAGTTTCCATACTATTATATGTTGGTGTTTATACTCCATTAAAAAGAGTTACACCTTTTGCAGTTTTTGTAGGAGCTATACCAGGAGCTATACCACCAATGCTAGGTTGGGTTGCAGCTACAAATAATTTAGGATTAATGGCTTGTTTGTTGTTTTCAATTCAATTTTTATGGCAATTCCCTCATTTTTGGGCAATCGCTTGGGTGCTTGATGATGATTATAAAAAGGCTGGATTCAATCTTTTACCTACTGGAAAAAGAGATAAAGGGTCTGCAATGCAAGCATTATTATATACTATTTGTTTGATACCTATTGGGATCATGCCTTTTGTGTTTCATCTTTCGGGTTGGATATCAATGATTGTTATTTTAGCGGTGAGTTTTTACTTTTTATATAAGGCATATTGTCTCTATAGAGATTGTACAATCCAATCCGCTAGAAGTTTAATGTATGCTTCATTCTTATACTTACCGATAGTTTTGATTTCAATGGTAATAGATAAAATTTAATTTGATGGAAATTTCAATGCCAGTCGAAACGCCTAAAATCCCAACACTAAAAATAGTTCTTTGGGTAGCTTTAGCAAGTATCGTTATGTTATTTGCAGGTTTAACTTCTGCATATATGGTTCGTGAAGCAGAGGGTAATTGGGTTCAATTCGTACTTCCCAAAGCGTTTTATATATCTTCAATTCTGATTTTAGGAAGCAGTTTCACCATGCAAATGGCTGTTTCTGCAATAAAAAAGAATAATTTTCAAGCTGTAAAAAGATATTTAATTGTAACACTAGCATTAGGTTTAGGCTTCGTTTTCTCACAATTTTTAGGATGGAGTTCTTTAGTAGATCAAAAAGTATATCTTGTCGGAAATCCTTCAGGATCATTTGTTTATGCATTAACTGGATTGCATCTTGCTCATTTAATAGGAGGGATATTAGCCTTAATGCTTACCTCAGGAAAAGCCATAATGGAAAAATATAATGCCAATAATTACTTAGGAATATCATTATGTGCCATCTACTGGCATTTTCTGGATGGCCTTTGGATATATTTATTTGTATTTTTGGCCATCAACCATTGATTTAACTTAACCGTTTGAATAATAGATTGTATGTCTGCTGAAGCAACACAAACCAAAGAAAATTCCTCTAAGAGCATATGGGGTGGAGGTCGCTCTCCTTATAATGTTAGTTGGGGTAAAATGTACATGTGGTTCTTCCTTGTATCGGATGCCTTTACATTTTCTTCATTACTTACAGCTTATGGCTTTATGCGTCATCGCTTCACCGAAGTATGGCCTAAAGCTCAAGAAGTATTTACCCACTTCCCATTCGTTGAAGGTCATCTTCCTTTAGCTTATGTTGGATTAATGACATTCATTTTGATCATGTCTTCTGTAACGATGGTTTTGGCCGTTGATGCAGGACATCGCAGAAACAATAAGGCAGTAGCTGTATGGATGTTCTTCACTATTATTGGAGGGTTCACTTTCGTTGGCTCTCAAGCTTGGGAGTGGTATCACTTTATTGAAGGAACCGAAAAAGGCGCTTTGATAATGCCAAATGGAGATCATTATAGATTTTCTGAAGGGGTTCATGGAGCTCCAAAAGACGCCTTAATTGCCCCTAATCATACTTTTGTTACTGATGCAGTTCAGATAGCGAAAATTGAAAAAGAAGCGAGACCAGTTCACGGTGCAAACCTTACTGAAAATGAATATGGTCATCCTCTATTTGGTGATTTCTTCTTCTTCATTACAGGATTTCACGGATTTCACGTTTTTAGTGGGGTAGTAATAAATATTATTATTTATTTAAATATCCTTGGTGGTGTTTATACTCGTAGAGGGCATTACGAACAAGTTGAAAAAGTAGGCCTTTATTGGCATTTTGTAGATTTAGTTTGGGTATTCGTATTCACCTTCTTCTACCTTATATAATCGAAAATTTACTAACCTATCAATTGCTATAAATCATGGCTGATAACAAGCATGAAGTACATGGATATTACACTGGTGATATCCATAACCAATTTGTTGAAGAACATTATGATCCTAAAAATCGTTCAGTAATTTGGCGAACTTTCTGGATATTATTAATTATTACATTACTAGAAGTTGGGATTGCCTTTACAGGAATTGCTCAAGATATTTTAATTGTAATATTCATCTCTTTAACTATTGTAAAAGCATATTTTATTGTTGCATATTTTATGCACCTTAAACATGAAGCATACACTTTGGTTTATTCCATTATCCTGCCATTTGTATTGATAGTGTATTTAATCACATTGGCATTATGCGAAGGAAACTATACCCATTTATGGGATCATGTTCCTTTTCTATAACCTAATATAAAGTGAAGAAAGGACTTATTCTATTTGCAATTCTTGCATTACCATCAATCGCATATTTGCTTCTTAGAACAGGAACTAATAAATATAAATCATTAGAAATTTACGGACCAAAAGAGCCCGTTTCAAAAACCGTCAACGGAAAAATAGTAGTTGATACTATTTATCATTCTGTTGGCGGTTTCTCTTTATTATCAAGTGATAGTGTAGTAGTAACTGAAAAGGTTACTGAAGGAAAAATTTTTGTCGTGGATTTCTTTTTTACAACGTGCAAAACAATTTGCCCCAAAATGGCAGATCAACTTGTGCGTGTTCAAAATCAATATGAAAAGGATTCGAACGTAGTTATTTTATCACACACCGTAGATCCAACATACGACTCAAATTCTGTATTGAAACAATATGCAGAAAGCCATAAAGCTATCCCTGGAAAATGGTATTTTCTAACTGGTGATAAGAAAACAATTTATGATTTAGCAAGAAACAATTACTTTATTTCTGCAACAGAAGGAGATGGTGGAGTAGGTGATTTTATACATAGTGAACAATTAGTTTTGGTGGATTCTAAAAAACATATTAGAGGTTTTTATGATGGCACCGATTATCGAGATGTTCAGCGATTAATGGATGAAATTAGAGTTCTTGAATTAGAGAAAACTAATTAAAGATATAACTGTTACAACAATACAGTTGTTTTAATTTTTTAAACAAATGTTTATTAATTCAAAATTATTATACCTAACAATTTTCAAAAAATGGAAGTCTTAAATAATGTAAAAGAGAAAACAGTTTTTCGCTGGGTAGTAGCATTATCAATAGTTGTATTTGTTGCAGTCATTATTTTAAATAGAAAGATACTTCCAAGACCAGAGGTTGTTCCATCATTTGCTTACTTTCTACCACTACTAAATGCCATAATTAATGCTACATGTACAATATTATTGCTTTTGTCTTTTCGAGCAATTAAGCGCAAAGAAATTTCAACGCACAAAAAATTAAATTTAACTACTTTCGTATTATCATCACTTTTTCTGATTTCATATATCACATATCATTGGCTTGCAGATGAAACAAAATTTCCAATCGAAAATCCTATTCGTCCGTATTATTTAGCCATCTTAATTTCGCATATTATCCTTGCCGCCACAGTCTTGCCTTTGATTCTAATAAGTTTTTATTATGGCCTAACTAATCAAGTAAAAAAACACAGACGAATTACAAGGTGGTCGTTTCCAATTTGGTTATATGTAACTGTAACAGGTGTTATCGTTTATTTGATGATTTCGCCTTATTATCCCAATTGATTTATTTGCAAATAACCATATCTTCTCCTTACCTTCGGTAAAGCCTCAAAAGGGACTTAAAACAATATGAAAAAATTAATTCTTTACATCTTCTTCTTTGTTTTTTTAATCTTATCTGCCGATATTAATGCTCAGTGCTCTGTTTGTAGATTGGGTGCCGAATCTCATATTGATCATAGAGAAAACGAGCGTGGAAGGGGTTTAAATAAAGGAATACTTTACTTGATGAGTGTTCCTTACCTTATGGGGGGTATTGCAGGAGTTATTTGGTGGAGAAATAAAAAAAAGAACTAAATCCAATCTTTCTCAAAACTTATTTACCTGTTATTTTAATTCATTTTCCTTTCTTTATTTTACTCAATATAAAGTTAATTCTTCGACTCCAATTTCTTGAAAATTCCATTAATCAATTTCAGGAGAAGTTTTATGATTTATTTCAGTTGACTTATAAAGGTCTGACTTCGTATCTTTGTCGCCATCATGGTACTCCACAATAAATACGATAAAGCTATTCTTCGCAAGAAATTGGAAGGAGAACCTTTTAAAAGAATTACATTGTCTTTTTACCGTTATGTGCGTATTTCAGATCCGGAAACCTTTCGGGCTGATTTATATCGTCGATTCGAAGAGTTGAATGTATTTGGGAGAATTTATATTGCTTCTGAAGGAATTAATGCGCAGCTAAGTGTTCCTGAACATCTTTTTGAGGATCTTAGAAATATGATTGATGCTGATCATCATTTTACGAATGTGCCATTTAAAATAGCTGTGGAGGATAATGGGAAGTCATTTTATAAACTAATTGTTCGTGTAAGGCTTAAAATTGTTGCTGATGGTCTTCCAGAAAATTCATTTGATGTAACTAATGTTGGGAATCATCTCGATGCTGAACAATTTAATAAGGCTCTTGAAGATCCGAAAACGATAGTTATTGATATGCGTAACCATTATGAAAGCGAAGTGGGGCGATTTGAAGGAGCACTTTGCCCAGATGCAGATACTTTTCGTGATGCTATGACAAAAGGGATGGATATGGTTTCTGATAAACAAGATCATAAAATTTTACTTTATTGCACAGGTGGAATTCGTTGCGAAAAGGCTTCGGCTTGGTTTAAGCATCATGGTTTTAGTGACGTGAATCAATTATATGGTGGCATTATTGAGTATGCGAAACACGTTAAGCAGCAAGGACTGAAACCCAAATTTATAGGTAAGAATTTCGTTTTTGATGATCGTTTAGGAGAGCGAATTACTGAAGATGTAATTAGTACTTGTCATCAATGTAACGAGCCTAGTGATAACCATGTTAATTGTGCGAATGATGATTGCCATTTATTATTTATTCAATGTAGTTCGTGCGCAGATAAAATGGATGGATGTTGTAGCCCTTCTTGCCAAGCGATTTTTCATTTGCCTATTGAAGAACAAAGGGCTCTCAGAAAAGGTAGCACGAAAACAGATACTTTGTCGGTTTACAAAAGTCGATTACGTCCCAATTTACGGGAGGTAATTGCTCAAACACGGGATCTCTCTTTAAACAAATAAAAATTCATCGCTTTTTAACTTGTCTTGTTGTAAATTAGCAACATGATGGAATGCACGTACCGTTGTCAATAACTTAATTTGAAGCGATGTCATTGTCAATATGGTCTATGTATATTTGTTTTTAAATATTTTTAATAAATAGCCGCTTTTAATGCAAAAACGATGGGTAGTAAAACCACAAGGGGATCAAGAGACTATTGAAAGCCTCTCGAATGACTTGCGTATAAATAAATTACTTGTTAACCTTTTAATTCAAAGAGGGGTAAAAACGTACGAAGAAGCACGTGGATTCTTTCGTCCGTCTATAGAACATTTGCATGATCCTTTTTTAATGAAGGATATGGATAAAGCAATAGATAGGATAAATGATGCGATTACTAACAAAGAACATATCTTGGTTTATGGTGATTACGACGTAGATGGTACTACAGCCGTTTCTCTGGTTTATACATTTCTCAAAACGATTTCTGGAAACATTTTTTATTATATTCCAGATCGTTATAAAGAAGGATATGGAATTTCTACTGCAGGAATTCAATGGGCGAAAGACAACGGATATTCTTTGATTATTGCGTTGGATTGTGGAATTAAATCAAACGACAAAATTGATTTTGCTAATAGCTTAAATGTAGATTTTATAATTTGCGACCATCATCGCCCTGGGGCAGAACTTCCAGCTGCTTACGCTGTGCTGGATCCAAAAAGAGAAGATTGTAATTACCCATATAAAGAATTATCAGGCTGTGGTGTTGGTTTCAAATTAGTTCAAGCTTTTGCTCAAAAAAATCATATTCCATTTAGTCAAATTGAACAATATTTAGATCTTGTTGCAATAAGCATTGCGGCGGATATAGTACCTATAACTGGCGAGAATCGTATTCTCGCTTTTTTTGGCTTACAACTTTTGAATAGAGAGCCACGACCAGGCATTAAAGCAATTCTTGAATTAGGCGGAATTAAACGAGAGTTAACAATAAATGAAATTGTTTTTGCAATTGCACCTCGAATTAATGCAGCGGGAAGAATTCAAAGTGGTACGAAGGCTGTTGAGTTATTAATTTCAAAAAATGAGGATCTGGCTGGCTTTCTTGGTGACGATATTGACGAGCAAAACACAACTAGAAAGGGATTAGATCAATCTATTACAGAACAAGCATTACTACAAATCTTAGAGGATAAGAAATTTAGTGAGCGCAGAAGTACTGTTGTATATAATTCAGAATGGCATAAAGGGGTGATTGGAATTGTTGCTTCACGATTAATTGATAAGTATTATCGTCCAACTATTGTTCTTACGAAAAGTAATGGAATGGTATCTGGCTCTGCAAGATCAGTAAAGGATTTTGATGTATATAATGCAATAGAAAGTTGTAGTGATCTATTGGAGCAATTTGGTGGTCATATGTACGCTGCCGGATTAACTATGAAGGAAGAAAATGTTCCAGCGTTTATTCAACGATTCGAAGAGGTTGTAAGTAATACTATTGAAGAAAAAATGCGTGTTCGTGAAATTGAAATAGATGCTGAATTAAATCTGAATGAAATCACGCCAGCATTTTTTAAGATATTAAAGCAATTCGCTCCTTTTGGCCCAGGTAATTTGTCTCCTATCTTTTTAACGAATGCTGTTCGTGATAATGGCAGAGGAAGAGTTGTTGGAAATAATCATCTTAAATTAGCACTTACTCAAGAAGGAACAAATCCTAGTGCATTTGATGGAATTGCATTTCAATTAGGACATCATCATCCGATGGTTGAACAACAAGAGTCGTTTGATGTAGTGTATCATGTTGAGGAAAATACTTTTAACAATAGAACAACATTACAGCTCAATATAAAAGATTTAAAATTTACTACCTCGCAAGTGTTCGCTGAGTCTTAAAAGCATTGTTGGTAGTAAATCGCCATGATAATCCAATTCTAAATATAGCACTTTCCGTTGGCTTGATCACCTCCTCATTTGGATTTTTACTGTAATCATAGTAGAGGTAATTCCGGAGCATAGTATGTCCAGCTTCGGCAGTAATTGCGAGTGGAGTTTTTGGAATGTAATAATCAACAAATAATCTAAGTTGAACTTCAAGTACAAAAAAGTATGCATTATCGCCTTTTAAACGATAAGAGTCTTGAGGCGAATAGTAGTTTATTCCACCATGAATATTATTTGTAAAACGATAATCTAAAGTGGCACTTTGTGGTAATAGCCCCCAAACAAATAATCGATCGTTTGGTTGCCAATCAAATCCTAAAAGAGGTATAAAGTAGTTTCCAAAAAGTTCTCTATTATAGTACAATCCAGCTTTCATACCAAATGTACTACTAAAGTTGTGAGTAAAAAGTACTGCACCACCCAGCAAATCATTATTAATTCCCGGCTTAAATTTCGTTGTTGAATTGAAACGGTAAATTAACGTCCCACTTAATTTATTACTTGTATCATTGAATGTATGTTCGTAAGTAAGTGGAAAATAAAGAGTGTAAATATTTAGTGGATCAGCGCTACTCGTGTAATTTCTTGTTTCATATCCTGGGCTAAAAAGTACTATGTTTCTTTTATCAATAATAAACGGTGCATTCAGGCTTGCTATATTCCAAGTGTTTTTTATATGTATTTGGTCTTTTCCAGTATAAAGCGTAGACGAAGGCTCATTCGCATTATACAAGGTAATTAATTCAAGATAAGGCTGGGCTGAGATGTTGAATCCCATTAAACACAGTAGAATTATTAGTATGTTTTTCATAATTCAAACTTAATAATAGATTTTTATTAATTGAATACTTTTAAAATAAGTTGCAAACTGATTTTTATCAATAAATTAATTTTCAATTCATTAACTTATCACTAAAATTGCATCATGAAAAAGTTTCTGTTTGTATCCATTAGTATAATTCTTGCCTTGCTATTACAGGTAAAAACGGGTAATACTGCCTTAACAGATTGGAATACCCTTGTTCTTGATACAGTGCATATTGGAGATCAAATTTGGATGAAGCATAATTTAAGTGTCCCTATGCCTAATGGATATTGGTATGAACGCGATTCAGTCGCAAATAAAAAGTATGGTCAATTATATTTTTCGTCCAATGCTTTTGCTGCTTGTCCGAGGGGTTGGCATTTGCCTAGCGATGAAGAATGGCAGAAAATGATAAATTATTTAGGAGGTGATTCAATGGCTTTAGTTCAATTATTACCAGGCGGTAGAACAGGAATGAATTTAACTATGGCTGGATACCGAAGTGCCAATAGCCCGAATGATTTATTTGGCAAAAAAGAAGAAATTGGTTTTTATTGGACTTCGACAATAAAAGAAGAACAAACAGCATATGCACGAACTATTAAGAAAGATAATTTTTTGTTAGAAGGAATTGCCTATCGTCGTGCAAATGGGTTTTCGGTAAGATATATTAGGAATTAATGAAATCAATTTGCCACTCTGCTGATGTGCCAATTTGTTAATTCGCCAAACTGCTAATGAGACTATGAAAATTATTTTATAGAATATTAAAATTCCTTCACGCGCTCACGGCCTGTCAACATTTTAGCAATGGTAATCCTTTCGTAAAGCTCATGGCCGCATGGCCTCGTATCATCAACTAACGCTGAACCTGGCATTGAAGAACCTTTAGTACTAAAATTATTTTTCATAAAAACGTTTCTAAAAATGTATGGATGCCAGCTAAGGCGTCTTATGATGATACTAATAGATTTTTTTTCACATCAAAGTTTGCAGACAAACAATAAATTTTTTCATTTTTTTCATCATGTTAATCATTGTAATCCTATATATCCTGTTCTGACAATTTGAAATACTTAAATGTCTCAAATTTGATCCTTGCTTGCGCCTTTTTCTTTGGTTCGTTTTTTTTATAGATGATGCATATGCTTTTCAATTGTATCCATGAGCTCACAAAAGTTCGGTTTACGTAAAAAAGAAATGAACAAATAAAGCTGGAACACCAAAACTAAATTTTACTGATCAACATTCAAGTATAAAAATATTTTTAAAAAATAAATTAAGGTAAATTAAAATCCCCCATTAATATTCAAAATATTTTATCCGACATTAAACATTTAAAAAGGGCTTAGGTTAAAATATTTCAGGAACTTCGCTGCGGGGAGGGAGACGAAGTCTCCCCAGGAAATTAAATTAATTTCATCCGACATTAAACATTTGAAAATGGCTTAGGATAAAATTTTTCAGGAACTTCGCTGCGGGGAGGGAGACGAAGTCTCCCCAGGAAATTAAATTAATTTCATCCGACATTAAACATTTAAAAATGGCTTAGGTTAAAATATTTCAGGAACTTCGCTGCGGGGAGGGAGACGAAGTCTCCCCTACAAAAATGTTTAAATATTAACTGGTTTTTCCTTAAAATTTTCCTTGCTCTAACTTTTAAAGTCAACACCCAAAGCAAAAACCATCTTAGATAGTCAATAAGCAGATTGGAATATTTTCTCAACAATTAAATCCCACATCCTATTTTAATTAAGCGGTATTATTTAAGTTTGCTAAAGTGAAATTCCTTCAAAATCCTGCTTTTACAAAAGGGGTACGTCATATGTTAATGGCTACTTTTTGGTTTGCCTTAATGAATGTTATGGTGAAAGAGTTGACGCATTTACCTACCATGGAACTTGTTTTTTTTAGATGTGGAATCGCATCAGTAATTGGATTTGCCGCATTAAAAAACACCAAAGAGTCATGGATAGGAAGTAACCGAAAATTATTGCTTTTACGTGGCTTTTTCGGTACTGCAGGATTATACACCTATTTCATTACTGTTCAACATTTGCCTCTAGGAACAGCGGTTGCAATTCAGTATTTATCTCCCATTTTTACGGCTATAATCGCTATTTATATTTTGAAGGAAAGAGTGCTGCCTTATCAATGGGTCTTTTTTGCAGTTTCATTTGCAGGAGTGTTATTGATAAAAGGTGTCGACACTAGGATTAGTTGGCCTTTATTGGGGATCGGAATCTCCTCTTCTATTTTTTCTGCCTTAGCGTATAATATGATTAGAACTTTAAAGGCAAAAGAGCACCCTTTAGTGGTAGTGCTACATTTTCAAATTTTTGGGGCTATTACTGGATTAATTTTCACCCTTTTTAATTGGAAAATGCCAATTGGTATAGATTGGGTTTACCTTTTACTACTTGGCGCATTTACTCAGCTGGGGCAAGTTAATTTAACTAGAGCTTTTCATTCTGAAAATGCAGCAAAAGTTTCTATTATTCAGTATTCTGGGATTATTTATGCCTTAATTTTTGGGTGGTTCATTTACGGTGAAACTCACGGATGGTTTGAAGTTGCTGGAATTATACTTGTGATTTCTGGAGTGCTTTTAAATATTCTTTTTTCGAGTAAAATAGTTAAAGAAAAGGTCAATTAAGGAGGTAAATTGAATAAAATTAAGCCTTTTTACTTATCTGAATCCATCTAGTAGGTAAGCAATCTATATTTTGTAACTTTGCAGCCTTAAATTTATCATGGGAAAATACCCCGAATACAAACAATTAAATCTTCCAGCCTTAGCGGATCAAATCCTCCAGCGCTGGGAAGATCAAAAGATCTTTGAGCGTTCAATTTCTTCACGAGATGGTCGCCCCAACTTTACATTTTATGAAGGGCCTCCTTCTGCGAATGGGCTGCCAGGCATTCATCACGTAATGGCAAGAAGCATTAAAGACATTTTCTGCCGTTATAAAACTCAAAAAGGGTTTCAAGTAAAACGTAAAGGTGGCTGGGATACTCACGGACTTCCGATCGAAATTTCGGTTGAGAAGACGCTAGGCATAACTAAAGAAGATATTGGTGTAAAAATCTCTATTGAAGATTATAATAAAGCTTGTCGCCGTGAGGTGATGAAGTATAAATCAGTATGGGATGATCTTACCAAAAAGATGGGTTATTGGGTGGATCTTGATGATCCATACATTACTTTCGAGAACGATTATATCGAAACGTGTTGGCATTTGTTGAAAGAGTTATACAAAAAAGATTTTTTATATAAGGGATATACAATTCAACCTTTTTCTCCAGCTGCAGGAACTGGATTGAGTTCGCATGAACTTAATCAGCCTGGAACTTACAAGTTAGTTAAAGACACATCTATTGTTGCTCAGTTTAAAGCTATTAGAGGAAGTCAAAGTGAATTTCTTTTTAATGCGAGTGACGCACCAGTTTATTTTCTTGCATGGACAACTACCCCGTGGACATTGCCATCAAACGCGGCATTAGCCGTTGGCGCTGAAATAAATTATGTATTGGTACGTACTTTTAATCCTTATACGTTTCAGCCAATTTCTGTTGTAATCGCTAAGGATTTATTAGCTAAACATTTTAATCCGAAAAGTGCAGAAATAGCAATTGAAGATTATCAAGAAGGGAATAAAAATATTCCTTATCAAGTTATTGCAGAATGCAAGGGCAAAGTTCTAAATGGAATTCATTTTGAACAATTGCTTCCTTATGTTCAACCTGAAGGTGATGCCTTTCGTGTGATTACAGGAGATTTCGTTTCGACTGAAGATGGTACAGGTATCGTCCATATTGCTCCTACATTTGGTGCGGATGATTTTCGTGTTGCAAAACAACATGGTGTTCCATCTATTATGGTAAATGATAGTAATGGTAAGCCAATGCCGTTAGTTGATCGTCAGGGAAGATTTGTTGATGTAGTAACTGATTTTGCTCATGAATTTGTAAAGGAAGAATACTTAAGCGAGCCAGAAAAAGAAGCCGCAAGAGTTCAGCAAGGCAGAGATAAATATTTATCAGTTGATGAACGTATCTCCATTAAACTGAAGCAAGAAAATAAAGCATTTAAAGTTGAAAAATACGAGCATAGCTACCCGCATTGTTGGAGAACTGATAAGCCGATTTTATATTATCCGTTAGATTCTTGGTTTATCAGAACTACAGCTGTTAAAGATCGGATGATCGAATTAAATAAAACGATTAACTGGAAACCTGAGAGTACTGGTACTGGTCGTTTTGGAAATTGGTTAGAGAATTTAGTAGATTGGAATTTATCACGTTCTCGATTTTGGGGGATACCCTTGCCGATATGGCGCGATGAAGATGGCGAAGAAAAATGTATAGGATCTATCGAAGAACTTACTACTGAAATTCATAAATCTATTGCTGCGGGCATAATGGATGCAAAGCATCTAGAACATATTGATGCATCAAAACCAGATTTTGATTTACATCGCCCTTATGTTGACCATGTTGTTTTGGTTTCCAGTACTGGTAAGGCTATGTATCGTGAAACGGATCTTATTGATGTTTGGTTTGATTCGGGCGCGATGCCTTATGCGCAATGGCACTGGCCATTTGAAAATCAAGGTAAATTTAATACTGCTTTTCCTGCTGATTTTATTGCGGAAGGGGTAGATCAAACACGTGGATGGTTTTTTACATTGCATGCAATTTCGGTAATGTTATTCGATTCGGTTGCATTCAAAAATGTTGTTTCGAATGGATTGGTACTTGATAAGAATGGTAATAAAATGTCAAAGCGATTAGGGAATGCCGCCGATCCTTTTGAAACATTAGAGAAATACGGTCCTGATGCTACGCGATGGTACATGATAAGCAATGCACAGCCTTGGGATAATTTAAAATTTAATCCTGAAGGTATTGCAGAAGTGCAACGTAAATTTTTTGGGACACTTTACAATACTTATAATTTCTTTGCGCTCTATGCAAATATTGATGGCTTTGCTTTTTCAGAAAAGGAAATTTCTATTGAAGCTCGTCCGGAGCTAGATCGCTGGATACTATCATTGTTAAATTCTTTAGTGAAAGAGGTGGATGCAAGTTTCGCTGAATATGAACCTACAAAGGCTACACGTTTAATTCAAGATTTTGTTTCGGAGCATTTAAGTAATTGGTACGTTCGCTTAGGTCGCCGTAGATTTTGGAAAGGTGAGTATAGCGATGATAAAATTGCAGCTTACCAAACATTATATACTTGCTTAGATACATTATCTCGACTAATCGCTCCCGTAGCGCCATTCTTTGCAGATCATTTATTTTGTGACTTAAATAATGTTACAAAACGTGATGCAGAAACATCAGTACATATTGCATTGTTCCCCGTTGCTAATTCTAATTATATCGATAAAGATTTAGAAGAAAGAATGCAGATTGCACAAGAAATTTCTTCTATGGTTTTATCATTACGTAAAAAAGTAAATATTAAAGTTCGTCAGCCGCTGCAAAAAATTTTAATTCCAGTTTTAGATGATCACTTCCATAAACAAATTGAAGCAATAAAATATTTAATTATTGCAGAAGTAAATGTGGAGGAAGTGGAATATTTAAAAGATACAGCTGGGATTTTGGTTAAGAAAGTAAAACCAAACTTTAAAGCTTTAGGTCCAAAGATTGGAGGTTTAATGAAGCAATTAACCGCTCGAATTTTAGAATTAAATCAGGAGCAGATTACCCATTTGGAAAGGGAAAAAATATTGCCTCTCAACATGGGAGCATTTATTTTTGACTTATTATTAGATGATGTAGAAATTCAATCGGAGGATATACCGGGATGGCAAGTAGCTAATCAAGGAAAGATTACGGTAGCTTTAGATATCAATATATCAGAGGAATTACGTGAAAAAGGCCTTGCTAGAGAGTTAGTTAACAGAATTCAAAATATCCGTAAAGACAAAGGATTCGAGGTTACAGATAGGATTACTGTAAAAATTCAATGCCCTGATAATGTTCAGCGCTCAATAAAGAACAATTTCGAGTATATTCGTAGCGAAATTTTAGCGACAACACTAGAAATAGTGGAGAAGCTAGATGGAGCACATGTAATAACAGTTGAGGTAGAAGATGATCTCCAAGTATTAACAGAAGTAAATAAATACATAAATGGCAACTAAGAAATCTTTTGCTAAAGGTAAAAAACCTGTTGCAAAAAAGGCAGTTAAATCGGCTCCTGCAAAGAAGGCAATAAAAAAATCAACTCCTAAGAAAGTGGTTAAACCTTTAGCTAAAAAGGTACTTAAAAAGTCTCCTGTTAAGAAGGCAATAAAAAAATCAACTCCTAAGAAAGTGGTTAAAACTGTAGCTAAAAAGGCAGTTAAAAAGACTCCTGTTAAAAAGGCAGTAAAAAAATTAGCTTCTAAGAAAGTGGTTAAACCAGTAGCTAAAAAGGTTTTAAAAAAGGCTCCTGCTAAAAAAGTTGTTGCTAAGCCAGTCGCGAAAAAGGTAGTTAAGAAAGTTGTAGTAAAGCCAATTACAAAAAAGGTAGTTGCAAAGAAACTTGCTCCAAAGACAGTTGCAAAGAAGTTAATTGTAAAAAAGGCTAAAACAGTTTTAAAGAAAATTGTAGAAAACAAAGTGATTGTTAAAGCAATAAAAGTTAAGGAAGTAAAAACTCCAGCAAAACCTATTAAAGCTGTAATTGTTAAACCGATTCCAGTTGCGAAACCAATAGCTGTAAAACCAACTCTTGTTGCGAAGCCCATAGCTGTAAAACCGGAGCCACCTGTAAAACCAATTGCAACAGCAAAACCAATCCCAACAATTAAAAAAATTATAGAACCAAATATTCCAAAATCGAAGATGACCAACGTGAAGCAGACAATCAGCGCACCTGAACAACCAAAATTAAGTGATGTAGAACTTCAAGAATTTAAAGTTTTAATAACAAATAAATTAGAAGACGCCCGTAAAGAATTAATCAATTTACAAGCACAAGTGGTTAATACTAATGAAAATGGCACCGACGATACTGGAGCTTCATTTAAAATGCTTGAAGATGGTTCAGATACTTTAGCGAAAGAAGAATCAGCACAATTAGCATCGCGCCAGAAAAAATATATTGAACAACTAGAAGCAGCTTTAGTACGTATAGAAAACAAAACATACGGTATTTGTCGTGTTACTGGTAAACTTATTCCTAGAGAGCGTTTACGTGCAGTGCCGCATACAACACAAAGCATGGAAGCTAAGTTAAATCAATACCGTGATTAATTAGTAAACAATTAATATTATTAATAATACTGCATCATCTATCGTTTCTAAACAGAAATAATAGATGATGTGTTATTTTAAACTAACATAAGTGAAACGCCCATTACTAATAATTTTCGGAATTCTTTTAGCCGACCAGTTTATAAAAATATGGGTAAAGACCACCATGTATCTTGGTCAGGAGCATCATATTGCTGATTGGTTTATTTTGCATTTTACTGAGAACAATGGTATGGCATTCGGAATGGAGTTTGGAGGAGAATATGGTAAGTTAGCCTTAAGTTTATTTAGAATAGTTTTTGTTATTGGCATTGGTTTTTACCTTAAAAATTTAGTAAAGGAAAAAGCAGATCCGTTTTATATTGTTTGTATTGCGCTAGTAATCGCAGGAGCTACAGGGAACATTATTGATAGCACCTTTTACGGCTTGGCGTTTACCAGTAGTGAATATCAGCTAGCTCAATTTTTATCTCATGATGGTGGTTATTCTACCTTGTTTCACGGAAAAGTAGTTGACATGTTTTATTTCCCCTTGTTACATGGTAATTATCCCAGTTGGTTTCCAATTTGGGGTGGTGAAGATTTCTTGTTTTTTCGTCCGGTTTTTAATTTAGCAGACAGTAGTATTTCAATTGGAATTATGCTGATGATTATTTTCCAAAAACGTTTTTTTTCAGAGGAAAAAAAAGAAGAACAATTGACGCCGATCGAACCAAATGTTATTGATTAATCTTATCAATCCTGTTCCTGTTAATTTGAAGCAAAATTGAAAGTAATTTTTTTTAGAACTTACACTTTCAATCCTATTAATCTAATTTAATCCTGTAAATCTTCTTTAATCCTGTAATCCTGCGTGCCAAGAAAACTCGTTCTTCATGGTTCCTATTAATTTGAATCAATATTGAAACTATAACCCATCCTTTCCAATATCATAAAATTCTGATTAGTGTAACCGTTTCCAAATTTAAAATACCGTTCAATTTTTCCATAAAATCTAAATCCAATATTTTCATAAAGTTTTTTAGCACTTGAATTTCCTTCAACAAAACTTAATGTTACTTGGTCAATTTCTGAATTTGTAAAAGCATGATTTATTGTTTTGATTAATAAATTGGATCCTACTTTTTTGTTTGCATATTCAGCTTTCACATACATCTGAACAATTTCTCCACGGTGCATTGTTTTGTTTCTGGCTTGACGATCAAATCCACAAATACCAATTAACACTTCTCCATCAAAAGCGCCAGTCATAAAATGATCAGAATTTTCTTCTTTAATATACTTTTCGAAAATTAATTCATCTTTAGCATTTTCTTCTTCAAATGTAGAGCCAAAGTATTCAGGAAATTGTTGAAGACACTCTAATCGTATGGATCGATAATTCGTAGACTCAGTAGCAATTAACTTTCTAAAAGTAAGTTCCATATTCGTTAGTTCAAGTGCTAGCTATTAATCATTGCAACTATTTTATCTTTTACTTCTTGAAGTGAAATTCTTCCTATACAAGGATTTTCCGGATAAATACAATTTATTTGATTGCAAGGATTACAAGGAAGTATATGATGCAAAACAGCTGATTTTTTTCCGTAAGGATAAAATACATGAGGTTCACCCGGACCAAATAATCCTAAGCAAGGTATGTTGCTTAATGCTGCAATATGTAATGGTCCACTTTCGTTGCCAATGTATAAGGCGGCACTTTTTGTTAATGCTGCTAATGCTGATAAATTTAACTCTCCTGCAGAAGAATGTGTAGTAAATGGAATTAATTTTTGAATCGAAGTAATTGCCGAAACATCATTTTTGTCACCAATGAAAACAATATCAAAATTATATTTCTCTTTTAAATGAATTGCTAATTGTGCATATCGGTCACTTGGCCAAAGGCGCAATTCGCGACGAGCCCCAGTGTGTAAAATTGCAAAACGATTTAAATTATTTTTTTTAACGAAATCATTCGCTTCAAGCAAATCCTTTTCTGAATTATAAATTTTCGGATCTGGCAAAACTTCATCTGGTGAAAGAATAGGTTTTACAATTTCAAAACTTGTTTGAATTTCATGCGGATGTTGACCTTTGCGTTTGTTTTTTAATCGAACAATTCCACGCTCAAGTCGAAATGTTGGAGGATTTAACAACGCAAAATTTATTCCTTCCCAACCTCCTCTTAAGTCAACGATGAGATCATATTTTTTTTCTAAATCTTTTTTATCCGAAAATATTTGATCAAGGTTTGGATCGTTTTGAACGAGGCTAATTGCAAATGGTCTACACCATAAAGTTATTTTTGCATTAGGAAAACGTTTACGAAGCAATTCAAAAACTGGAGTCGAATAACATAGATCACCAATTTCATCTTGACGAATGATTAAAATTGTGTTGACGTTAATCTTTGATGGATCTTTTCCACGATTAATAAATCGTGACAATAAAATCGAGCAAGAATAAATTATTTTGTCTTGAAAACCGTTTGGCAACATGTCGCTGCAAGTATACGTAATTGTGGTCGCGAAATAGATTCTTTCAACCAACATATTTTATTTAGACAGCAAAATTTGTCTTTTTTCTGATAAAATGGATGGTTTTGTACAGAATATTCAGTTTTTTCTATTGAAAAGCTAGGTTGTTGATAATTAAAAGGCTTTATTCTGTATATTTGTACCGTGAAATAGCGTTGAGGGGACTAAAAAGTCCCCTTCTTCGTTTAAAAAAAATGGATAAAAACCACATTAAAGCGCTGATTGAACAGCATTTGAAAGATACAGACATGTTTCTGGTGGATATAAAATTCTCGCCGAATAGGTTGGGTATTTTTATCGATAAACCTGCAGGTGTATTGCTTGATGAGTGTTCGGCATTGGGTCGCTTTATTAATTCGGAACTGGAAGCTTCGGGGTTTCTTGAAACGCATGATGTGGAGGTTTCTAGTCCAGGAATGGATAGTCCTTTAATGGTTCCTCAACAATATTTACGACGTATTGGTAGGGAGATGAAGGTATTAGAACAAGATGGACGTGAAATTAAGGGTACTTTAATCGATGCTTCTGAAACAGGAATTGAGATTAAAGAAGTTGTAAGTCGTAAAGAAAACAAGAAAAAGATCGTTACCGAAGTGATGCATACTTTATCGTATGACAACATTCGGGAGGCGAAACTCATATTAAATTTTAAATTCATTAAGTGAAATGGACCATCAGGTATTAATTGAATCCTTCTCGGAGTTCAAGGATGTAAAGAATATCGACCGAGCAACGATGATGAGCATCCTTGAGGATGTAATTCGTGGAATGTTACGTAAGCGATATGGAACTGCTGATAATTTCGATGTTATTATCAACACCGATAAAGGTGATCTTGAGATTTATCGAAACCGTACTATCGTAGAAGATGGAATGGTGGAAGATGACGTTGCTCAAGTAGCGTATGCGGAAGCTGTAAAAATTGAGCCCGACTTTGAAGTTGGAGAAGATTTAACAGAACGTGTTTTCTTAGAAGATTTTGGTCGTCGTGCGGTATTGGCATTGCGTCAGAATTTAGTATCACGCATTAGCGAATTAGAAAAAGACGGTATCTATCGTAAATATAAAGATCGTGTTGGTGAAATACTTACTGGCGAAGTTTATCAGATCTGGAAGAAAGAAATATTGGTATTAGATGATGAAGGCAATGAGTTAATTCTTCCAAAGCCTGAAACAATTCCAGCCGATTTCTTTAAGAAAGGTGATGCTGTGCGATCGGTGGTATTGCGTGTTGAAATGGTAAATTCAAATCCTAAAATTATTTTATCACGTACTTCTCCATTATTTCTTGAGCGATTATTTGAGCAAGAGGTTCCTGAAGTATTTGATGGTTTAATTACTATTAAAAATATTGTTCGTGAACCAGGTGAGCGTGCAAAAGTAGCAGTAGAAAGTTACGATGATCGTATCGATCCAGTTGGAGCTTGTGTTGGAATGAAAGGATCACGTATTCATGGTATCGTTCGTGAATTACGTAATGAGAATATCGATGTAATTAATTACACAACGAATCTTCAATTGTACATCACTCGTGCATTAAGTCCAGCAAAAATCACTTCGATTAAGTTAGATGAGGAAACGCATCGCGCGGCTGTTTTCATGAAGCCTGACCAAGTATCATTAGCAATTGGAAAAGGTGGTCATAACATTAAACTTGCTGGTCGTTTAACAGGATATGAAATTGATGTTTATCGTGATAGTGAAGATGAAGAGGAAGATGTAGATCTAGAAGAATTCTCAGATGAAATTGATGAGTGGATTATCACTGAATTGAAAAATATAGGATGCGATACTGCTAAGAGTGTGTTGTTACTTTCTGTTGAAGATCTTGTGAGTAGAACTGATCTTGAAGAAGAAACGATTAAAGAAGTAATGCGTATTCTGAATACGGAGTTTGAATAAATAAAAGAACGATGATTATTGAATTCTGTTCAATAATCGGATTGAATATTAATTAGTATTTAATGATTGTAAAGGTTGTTAATCAGTAATAACTTATACAATCACAACAAGAACAGGGATTTGCCGATCACTGTTCTACAAAAGAACCGAATCTGACAAGAATGGCAGAAGATAAAGCAGTGCGCCTCAGTAAAGCAGCCAAAGAGTTTAATGTTGGTTTGCAACATGTGGTAGAGTACCTGGAGTCGAAAGGCGTGAAGGTTGATAGCAACCCGAATACGAAGATCCCTTTAGAGACGTATGTCCTTTTACAGGAGAAGTATCAGCCAGATAAGCTGGCGAAAATGGATGCTCAAGAAGTTACGCGTGAAAAACTCAAGCGTGACAATATTGTTATTGTAGCAAAGCCGCATGCCAATGAATCAAAGCAGACGGAACAAGATCAGGATACTGATGTTGATCTTAAAAAGAGTTTAGACAATATCAAATTATCTGCTGCTGTAGAAAAAACAAAACCAGTTGCACCAGCTACTAAAAAAGAAGTTGAAGGTGTTGCTACGCAAAAAGCAGAAATAGAAAAGTCGGACGAGTCTGATGTAATAAAGGCAAGCTCAAGAGTTTCTGAATCTCCAAAGATTCTTGGAAAAATTGATTTAGAAGCTACGGGGCCAAAGAAAAAATCTTCTAAGAAAAAAGAAGATGAGCCAACCCCAGTTGTCACTACAAAAGCAACTGCAGAAGAAGAAAAGAAATCCAAATCAGAGAAGGCAAAAAGAGATGCCGATGATAAAGCCAACGCATCAAAAGTTGTTGGTAAGACGGGTGCAAAAACTCCGGCTGTTGAAGCAAAAGTAACAGATTCAAAGAAGCATGAAACAAAGTCACATGGAACGAAACCACATAGTGCCAAGCCGCCAGAGGTTAAAGTACATGATGGCAAATCTATAGTTCATAAGCCAGGTAGTCAGAAGCCAGCGCCAGTTGCTGCAGCTCCTGTGAAAGTTGAACCTAAAAAGCCTGATGAGCCAACTGCTGATAAAGTAGAAACGCCAATAGCACCAGCAGAGCCGGAGCATATTTCTGTTCGTATAGACAAATTATCAGGACCTAATATTATTGGTAAAATAGTTTTACCAATTGAGCAACCCAAGAAAAAACCAGTAGCGTCGTCATCAGATTTTGAAGGTGATCGTCGTAAGCGTAAACGTAAAGGATCAAATCCAGTTGCAGGATCTAATCAAACTGCAAAGCCGGGTGAACGTACTCCAGGTGGAGGGCCAAATCGTGGACCGGGTGGACCAAACCGTGGACCAGGTGGGCCAGGTGGACCAGGTGGGCCAGGTGGACCGCGCCCAGCCGGCGCAGGTGGACCTCGTCCTCCAGGAGCTGGCGGCGGACCAAACAGAGGACCGGGCGGTCCAAATCGTGGACCAGGCGGGCCGAATCGTGGACCAGGCGGGCCAAACAGAGGCCCGAACAGAGGACCGAGAGGACCAATAGTTCCTGCAGGACCAAAAGTTGAACCAACAGAAAAAGAAATTCAAGATCAGATTAAAGCAACACTTGCTCGTTTAAGTGGAACTGGAAAATCTAGAGCTTCAAAATTCCGTAAAGAGAAACGTGATCTTCATGCTCAACGTCAAGAAGCAATTGCTACTGAACAATCAGAAAAAATAATTCAAGTAACTGAATTTTTATCGGCGAATGAACTAGCGAAATTAATGGATGTTCCAGTTGTACAGATTATTTCAACCTGTATGAGTTTAGGACTTTTTGTATCGATCAATCAGCGTTTAGATGCAGAAACAATTACAGTTGTTGCTGGTGAGTTTGGATATAAAATAGAATTCGTATCGGCCGGTATTCAAGAGGCAATTCAAGATATTGAAGATAATCCAGAAGACCTTGCAACTCGTGCTCCTATTGTAACTGTAATGGGTCACGTAGATCATGGTAAAACTTCTTTATTAGATTATATCCGTAAGGCAAATGTTATTTCTGGAGAAGCTGGAGGTATCACTCAACATATTGGTGCTTACGAAGTGAAATTAGAAAGTGGACGATCAATTACATTCTTAGATACACCGGGTCACGAAGCATTTACAGCGATGCGTGCTCGTGGTGCCAAGGTAACAGACGTTGCTATTATTGTGGTATCCGCTGATGATAGTGTGATGCCTCAAACACGTGAAGCAATCAATCACGCACAGGCGGCGAACGTTCCTATTGTTTTTGCGATTAATAAAATTGATAAACCAGGAGCGAATCCTGAAAGAATAAAAGAACAACTTGCATCCATGAATCTTCTTGTTGAAGAGTGGGGTGGTAAAATCCAGAGTCAGGATATTTCTGCTAAGCAAGGATTAAATGTAGATAAGTTACTTGAAAAAGTAGTACTTGAAGCAGAATTACTCGAGCTAAAAGCAAATGCAAATCGTCTTGCAAAAGGAACTGTAATTGAATCATCATTAGATAAAGGCCGTGGTTATGTAACTACGATTCTTGTTCAAAATGGTTCATTGCGTATTGGTGATGTAGTTCTTGCCGGATGTCATTCAGGTCGTGTAAAAGCGATGTTTAATGAGCGCGGAGGAAAGGTAGAAGTCGCAGGGCCATCAACACCAGTAATGATTTTAGGAATGAGTGGAGCACCACAAGCGGGTGATCAATTCAATGTGATGGAAGACGAACGCGAAGCACGTGAGATTGCAAACAAGCGTTTACAATTACAACGTGAGCAAGGCATACGTACACAAAAACATATTACACTTGATGAGATTGGTCGTCGTTTGGCGATTGGTAACTTTAAGGAGTTGAACATAATTGTGAAAGGGGATGTGGATGGATCTGTTGAGGCATTATCAGATTCATTATTGAAACTTTCTAATCCAGAAATTCAAGTGAATGTGATTTTGAAGAGTGTTGGTCAGATTTCTGAGTCGGATGTAATGCTTGCTTCGGCATCGAATGCAATCATTATTGGATTCCAAGTTCGTCCATCAGTAAGTGCACGTAAAATTGCAGAGAATGAGCAAATAGATATTCGTTTATATTCTATCATTTACGATGCAATTAACGAAGTAAAAGCTGCGATGGAAGGAATGCTTGCTCCTGAATTTGAAGAGAAAATATTATGTAATGTTGAAGTGCGTGAAATATTTAAGATTCCTAAAGTTGGAACAATTGCAGGATGTATGGTCACAGACGGTAAGATTAGCCGTAACACTAAGATCCGAATTGTTCGTGATGGTATCGTTGCATTCAGCGGTGAACTTGCTTCTTTAAAGCGATTCAAAGACGATGCAAAAGATGTTCAGGCAGGAATGGATTGTGGATTAAATATTCAAGGATATAACGACATACAAGTTGGTGATGTTATTGAGGGTTATGAAAATGTGGCAGTAAAACGCACGCTTGCGTAATAAATTCAGAATGTAGAATTCAGAATTGAAAAAAAGGAATTATAGAAAGAGGCTTCAGAAATGAAGCCTCTTTGTTTTTGGTAGATGTTAAATATTGTTCGAACTTAATTACTAAGGGATTTTGAAGATTTATATTTTGTTTTGTCATTATATTATTTAGAAACGTATATTCGTAGAGTTAATCATTAAAAACCGCCTTAAAATACGATATGGAAAGATTTACTGGTCTTATAGGTATTGCGCTCATCTTTGGGATTGCATACTTAGCATCTAATAATAGAAAAGCAATCAATTATAGGTTGGTTTTAAGTGGGGTCACATTGCAATTGGTGATCGCTATATTAGTTTTAAAAATTCCTCCTGTTACTGCCTTTTTTCAAAAACTAGGACATGGGATGGAGAAGATAGAGCAGTTTGCTCGTAAAGGAGCATCGTTCGTTTATGGTGGAATAGCTGTTACTAATTTTGATGGCACCATCGGAAATTATATTAATGGAGGATTCGTGTTTGCTTTCAATGTTACTTCAACAATTATTCTTGTTTGTGTGCTAGTTGCAATCTTGTATCACTTTGGTATAATGCAACGTGTAGTATCAGTTATTGCACGTGCTATGAACTTTATAATGCGTGTAAGTGGTGCCGAGGCATTGAGTAATGTAGCGAGTGCATTCGTAGGACAAGTAGAAGCTCAAGTTATGATTCGGCCGTATTTGCCAACAATGACACAAAGCGAATTACTTGCAAGTATGAGTGGTAGTTTAGCGTGTATTGCTGGTGGAATTTTAGTGGTTTATGTGAATATGGGTGCGCAGGCTGGTTTAGATTTAGCACCTAAGTTGATAGCTGCAAGTTTGATGGCAGCACCTGGAGCGTTGGTAATTTCTAAAATTGTTTTCCCAGAGACGATGGAAAGTGAAACAATGGGAAAAGTAAAGTTAGAAGTTAAAAGCCCGTATATAAATGCTGTGGATGCAATTTCCCATGGTGCTGGTGATGGATTTAAAATCGCAATGAATGTTATAGCGATGTTGATAGGTTTTATTGCATTAATAGCAATGGTAGATTGGATGTTAACCTATGTAGCTCATATTTTTGATCCATCATTTGATTTAACGCTAAACTGGATTTTCGGAAAAATATTTTATCCGTTAGCATGGGCAATGGGTGTTCCTTCTGCAGATGTTAATAGTGTTGCTACATTGCTTGGACAAAAACTTTCTATCAATGAGTTCGTCGCATTTCAAAATCTTGCAAATAAATCTGTTCCTATTGTTTCTGAAAAAGGATTGTTAATTGTATCAGTTGCAATATGTGGATTTGCTAATTTCTCAAGTGTAGGAATGCAGATTGGTGGTATCGGTGAAATTGCTCCAACACGTAGAGCCGATTTAGCTAAACTCGGAATGAAAGCATTACTTTGTGGGACACTAGCATCGTATTTATCAGCAACGATTGCTGGGATCTTGATTTGAAAAAAGCATTAAATTATGTTCATAAACGGATACTACAAAGTATCCGTTTTTTTTATTGTCAATATATTTAGAAAGTTTATGATTAACTTTGTATTGCAATTTGTAATGTAAATGAAAGCAAATTCCATTCCTGTATTATATAAGATTTATGTTATTAAAAAATATTTAATAAACTTTTATAATATTATAGAGATATTAGAAAATTACTTTTTTATTAGGCTCTAATAATTTTTTTTGATCGAAGAGTACTCAACATTAGCGGTTCAAGATCATTTAAGTTCTTATAAGATGTTACAGAACATAACACGGCCCAATGATCACCCGCATCCATCCATTCAATCGCTTCCATTTCAATAATAGCAATTGCATCTTTAAGAATATCAAACTCCTTCCATTTTATAAGTTTAGTTTTTATTCTACTTATTTTATCACTATTTAGTCCTGTAGTTTTTCCAAGAAGTTTTATCAAGTTGAATTGCTTTTCAGATAATAGTTGAAGTACAAATTTTGGATATAACTGAACATTGTAAAGCGTACAAGTATTTTTATAGATACCAACAATAAATTTTTTTGGATGCATAGAAATTGCAGTTACATAGGTGCAAATGTTCATGTTGTTTTTAGTCTCATTGTAGGACGAAACACTATAAACAGGAACATCAATTCTATTCCACGGTTTTTTTCTTGTCATTTCAAGTATTTGTAAATTTAAATTGGAGAGTATTTAATTATAATTACATATGACTTTTCTTATTGTCATCAAACAATTTGTTGTTTAAATTGTTATCAGATCATGGAAAAACTTAAAGATAAAAATGTACTTGTTGTGGGAGCCACTGGCAGCATTGGTGAGCAGACGGTTAAATATCTAGTACAATCTGGCGCAATAGTTTTTATTACAGGTCGAGATAGTATGAAACTATCAGATGTGGCTCAGAAATATGATATTCCCAAATCTCGAAAATTTATTATGGATATTACGTCAGCGCAAAATATTAATGATGTAGCTCATGAAATTCATGAAACGATCTCCTCGATTGATATATTAGTAAATGCTGCTGGAATAGGAATCATAAAGCAATTTGAACAACTTAGCGAGGTTGATTTCCGAAAGTCAATCGATATAAATCTTGTTGGTCCTTTTAATTTATTGCAAGCTTTTCTTCCTAAAATGAAAGAGCAAAAGAAAGGGTTAATCATTAATATTCCTGGTATATTAGGTAAAACACCAATGGCAGGTGCAACTGCGTATAGTGCTAGTAAGTATGGTTTGAATGGAATGATGAAATCGCTTCGAGAAGAATTAAAACGTACTGATATTAGAATTACTCAACTTTACTTAGGAGGAGTAGATTCTTCGTTTTGGGATACGATAGATTTACGTGTTCAACGTGATAAAATGATACTTGCTGAGGAAGCTGCAAAAGCTATATGGTTTTTATGTCAGCAGCCTATATCTGGAGTAGTTTCAGAAATGGTTATACAGCCGTTTAATCATCAGGTAATTTAAAATGTTTAAGTTTATTTAGAATAATGGCAGAATCAAACAGTTTTGATATTGATAGAATAATTGAAATGGCTTGCTAAGTTAAAACAACATTTGATGCGATTTTTAAACAGTTTGGATTGAATGAATCTATGGTGGTTGGTTTAATGCGAAATGAAATAATGCAGTTTAAAATCTGAACAGAAAGAGTACAAGGACGGAAAACAAAGTATGCTGCTTGATTTTATTGAAGTTAGCAGGTTTAAATGTAGTCCTCAAAGATCAATCAGTGGCAATAAGGTAAGTAAACGCTAAAAGTTTTATTTATTCAAGTCAATTAATTTCATTTTAGAATTTTATTAAACCCTTTTAAACGTCCTTGTATAAATTTTTACGTAATTCGTGCAAATGAATCCTTACCTAGAAATCACGCTAAGAACCTGTGCTATTTATCTTTTTATAATTGGAGCTATCAGACTATTTGGCAAAACCGAACTTGCACAACTATCAGTTACAGATTTAGTATTTATCTTACTCATCAGTAATTCAGTACAAAATGCCATGATTGGTCCAGATAGTAGTTTGACAGGTGGATTAATTGCCGCAGCAAGTTTGTTCCTTCTTAATACAATAATAAAGCGCTTAACATTTAGAAGTAAAGCAATCAATAAATTTTTACAAGGCGAACCAATCATGTTAGTCCATAAGGGAATAATTTTAATTGAACATCTTAAGAAAGTACGAATTACACGAGAAGAGTTAGACGCTGCAATCCGAGAACATGGAGTAAGTGATGTTTCACATGTGAATTTGGCAGTTCTTGAAGCTGATGGCAATATTTCTATTTTATCTGATGATTTTAAAAAACAAAGTGTTCGAAAACGAAAAGCACATAAAGCGATTCAAAAGCAAAATTAAATCAATTGTTTTTAAAATAATGGCAATGCTATTTTTCCATAAATTATGGATATAATAATTTGAAATTACTTGAGTTTAAATATTTCTAAGAATGTATTCTTAATTAAACTTTATTTTTTAAGGGATAGGGTTTTAAATTAAGAATTAAAAATTTTATGATTTGGAAATAGTTGAATTGGATCTGTTTTTCCAACTACTAAATTACAAATACTTATAGTCGTTTGCGACCGATTATCTCTAAAAAATTTTGTAAATTTGAGTTGGGGAGGGATTCGTAGAATCCCCCAAAAAATGAAAAACTATATACGATTGTAATACCTAAATAAAAGATTCTCCGGTTGAATTTCACTTAGCTATTATTAGATTTTTTAAGAATTCCAGAACTTATTCCAAAACAAATTTTTAAAAAAGGAAAATTAAACAGTAGGCTGTTTAATCTATTTTAGTAGCTAGATGGAATTTTAAATGCTATTAGCCTTAAAATAATAAATCCTTTTTATTGATCTGGCAATCGAACATCATCACTAACAATAAAGGCAGTAGAATAATGTTCAGCAATTTTTTTTAAGAAACCTTCAGCTGCTAATCTTGTTCTAAAATCACCTACTCTAATTTTAAAATTGGGTTGGTGATAAATAAAGTAAGATGCGGTTTGAGGGTAATAAGTGCCAAAATCAGTCTTTATTTCCTGTGCCTTAGCTCTTTCTGAACCAAAATAGATCTGAATACGATACCCAGCCATGGTCATTTTGGCCGCGTTTAATTTTTTATCTCGTTCAACCAAAAGAGTAGCTAAACTATCTTGACGATGAGTTGTTGGCGTTTGGCTATATGATAAAATTGGAAAGCAAATAAATGCGATTAATATATATATTGGTATAAATGATCTTAGCATGGCTCAAAAATAGAAATCTATCTACACTTTTTGTTGTTTAACAGAAGTCCTTTTTTTTAACAAAATGTCCTTATCAACTTAGATCGAATATAAATTTCAAAAATTCTCTTAAATTTTGTGGGTTGGAGTTCTTGTTTATACTAAATTTGGCGCCTGGAAAAATAGGTTTTTTTGTCATTAATTGGTAAAATAAACCCTTAGTCCACAAACGTCTAAACAATATATTATGTTGCGTTACGTACATAGGTGCCTGAGTTTCACGCTTTTAGCGTTACTCCTGAACGTAATTTCCTTATCGCCAGCAAGCGCTCAACCAAACGGTGAAGCGATATTTAAAGCGAATTGCACCTCCTGCCATGTGATAGGAGACAAGAAGGTAGTTGGTCCAGGGTTAAAAAATGTTCACCAAAGAAGAAGCGAAGAGTGGCTTTTGAAGTGGATTAAAAATTCGCAAGCCTTCATCAAATCGGGCGACGCGGATGCTGTTAAACTCTTTGAGGATAACAATAAAACTGTTATGCCAGTTTTTGCATTGAAGGATGATGAGGTTAAATCTATAATTGCTTACATCAAAACAGAAAGCGAAAAAGCTCCGTCTGCGCCTGTTGCGGCAGTTGGTGCAACTGCTGGTGCAACTGAAGGTTCAGAGCCGACTTCTCCTCTTGTTTATTTATTAATAGCGGTTTGTGTTATTGGTTTATATGCAATCTTAAATAGAGTGCAAAAAGGGTTAGAACGTGTTGTTCGTGAACGAGAAGGTCAGCCTGAGCCAGTTGTACTGAAGGGAAAAACAGGAACTAAAAATTGGATTCGTGAGCACAAAAAGCTTATAGCTCTTTTATTAATTGTAGGTTTAGTTTTCGGAAGTGTTAAAGGTTGGAATGCGCTTTCAGGGATTGGAATCTCTCAAGGATATCAGCCAGATCAGCCGATCAAGTTTTCACATAAATTACATGCTGGGACTAATAAAATAGATTGTCGTTATTGCCATTCAGGAGCTGAAAAAGCAAAGAATGCTAATATTCCCTCTGCCAACGTATGTATGAATTGTCATAAATATATTCAATCAGGACCACAATACGGAACCGAAGAAATTTCTAAGATTTATAAAGCGATTGATTTTGACCCTGCCAAAAGCACTTACGGACCAAATCAAAAGCCTATTCAATGGGTTCGAATTCATAACTTGCCAGATTTAGCTTATTTCAATCACGCTCAACACGTTAAGATTGGTAAAGTTGAATGTCAAACATGTCATGGATCAGTTCAAGAAATGGAGCAAGTTCAGCAGTACTCACCTCTTACTATGGGTTGGTGTATAAATTGTCATCGCCAAACAGAAGTTAAAATGGAAGGTAATGGATATTATACAAAACTTCATACTGATTTATTGAAAAAATATGGCCCTCAAGCTAAACTTACGGTTGATAAAATCGGTGGTTTGGAATGTGCCCGTTGTCATTATTAATTAAAGGAAGAAATTCCTAGTCTGATCATTAACGTATCAACATTCATTTGCCATAATAATTAGTATGGAAAAAAAATATTGGAAAGGTGTCGAAGAACTGAATAACAGTCCTGAATTTACACGCCTTCGCGACAACGAGTTCTTCGAAAATTTGCCGATTGATGGAGTGCTTCAAAACAAAGCAGCTTCAACATCTTCAACTTCTCGTCGTGACTTTCTAAAGTTTCTTGGCTTTGGTGTAGCAGCAGCTTCACTTGCAGCATGCGAAGCACCCGTGAAAAAAGCAATCCCTTATGTTGTAAAACCTGAGGAAATAACTTACGGTATCCCTGATTATTATGCTTCTGGATTTTTTGATGGTAATGACTATTGCAGCGTTTTAGTGAAAACTCGTGAAGGTCGTCCAATTAAAATTGAAGGAAACGAATTATCATCTGTAACAAAAGGTGGAACAAATGCTCGTGTTCAAGCAACTGTTTTAAGTTTATATGATTCTGCACGATTAACAGCTCCTTTAGCTTCAAAGAAAAAAGCGGAATGGTCAGCAATTGACTCTTCAATTATAAGTAAATTGACTGAAGCATCGACTGCTGGAAAGAAGATCGTTATCTTAAGTAGTACCTTACCTAGTCCAACATCGAAAAAAGTAGTTGCTGAGTTTTCAGCTAAATATCCAACTACCGAACATATTGTATATGATGCTGTTTCTTATTATGGAATGTTAAAAGGGAATGAACTTTCTTTCGGAAAGTCAATGATTCCGTCTTATCGTTTTGATAATGCTGAAGTGATCGTAAGTTTTGGTGCTGATTTTCTTTCAACATGGCTTTCTCCTATTGAATTTGCTCGTCAGTATGCTATTACTCGTAAGTTAAGAGATGGTAAGAAAAGTATGTCGCGCCATATTCAGTTTGAATCTATTCTTTCTTTAACAGGTTCAAATGCTGATAACAGATATAAATTAAAACCAAGTCACCTTTCTTCTGCTGTTGCAAATCTTTATAATAAAATTGCTGCTGCTTCTGGTGGAACTTCTGTAAGTTCAACTGCTACACCTGAAGATAAAGCAATTGAAAAAGTTGCTCAAGAGTTATTGAATGCAAAAGGAAAGAGTCTTGTTGTAAGCGGATCAAATGATCCTAATGAGCAAGTTTTAGTTAATGCGATAAATCATTTATTAGGAAATTATAATAGTACAATCAATGCAAACCAGGAATGTAATCTACGCGCAAGCAATGATGCAGCTGTTGTTGAGTTGATTAGTAAAATGAACGGCGGACAGGTTGGAGCAATTCTGTTTTGGAATTCGAATCCTGTTTATACATTACCAAATAGCAAAGAGTTTTTAGCTGCACTTTCTAAAGTTGGAACGAAGGTTTCGTTTGCTGATCGTGAAGATGAAACAGCTCAACATTGTGATTTCGTTGCTCCAGAGCATCACTACCTTGAGTCATGGAATGATTTAGAGCCATACAAAGGGTATTATAATTTAGTTCAGCCTACAATTCGTCCGCTTTTCAATACGCGCCAACCTCAAGAGAGTTTGATGAAATGGGCTGCAATGCCACAAGCCGATTACTATGCTTATTTAGAAGACAATTGGAAAGGTTCTATTTACGGAATGCAATCTGGAGTTTCTTCAAGCGCAGCATTTTGGACTAAATCATTACGTAACGGTGTTTTTGAAGTAGCTCCTGCTGCAGCAACAACTTTAGCTTTTACTGGAAATGTTCAAGATGCGGCAGCTAAAATTACAAAGCCAGTTGCAGGGGTTGAATTAGTTACTTACGAGAAAACAGGTATCGGTAACGGTGCGCATGCAAATAACCCTTGGTTACAAGAATTCCCTGATCCTATTTCTAAGGTTTGTTGGGATAATTATTTTGCAATCCTTCCAGCCTTTGCTACTAAGTTAGGTTTAGTCCAAGGAAATGTGATTGAAGTAAAAGCTGGTAATACATCTCTTAAAGGACCAGTTTTATTACAACCAGCAATGGCTGATGAAACGGTTGCAGTTGCTGTTGGATATGGTCGTACAAATGTTGGAAAAGCTGGAGATAATGTAGGTGTAAATGCTTATCCATTAGTGTCAGTATCTAACGGGGCAATGAAATATTTTGCATCTGCAACGATAACTAAAACTGTTGATGATAATTATTTATTAGCGGCAACTCAAACGCATCATACAATGATGGGTCGTGAGATTGTGAAGGAGACAAATTTATCAGCTTGGTTGAAAGATGCTAAAGCAGGTAACCCGGACGAGATGATAGAAACGCCTTATGGAAAGAAAAAGGTAGAGGACGTTGACTTATGGGCTACTGAAAAGAATCCTGGTTTTGATCGCACGAACCACTCATGGGGAATGGGAATTGATTTAAATGCTTGCATTGGTTGTGGCGCTTGCGTTGTAGC
>Ga0114969_10000429_pt1 | contig 36000 bp, 33 predicted proteins | sample M_130807_MF_Meta_FD_87316 | JGI IMG/M metagenome (GOLD analysis project Ga0114969, IMG submission 87316) | Freshwater microbial communities from Lake Montjoie, Canada to study carbon cycling - M_130807_MF_MetaG | ecosystem: Environmental > Aquatic > Freshwater > Lake | place: Lake Montjoie...
ACGTTGCAGGCGGTGTGGTATCTCGACCAGCAGTCGCAGGCCTTCGTGACGTTCGTACCGAGTGCGCCCGCCGTGGTGAACGCGGGATGGAACACGCGATTCGCCTCGGACATCGCGGCGAACACGCCGCTGATCGTGTCGTGTCGAGGTGCCGCGCCGGTGGCGCCGCCGGCGGCACTCGCACAGAGCGCGCAGGAGCGCGACCTGTCTTCGCAGATCGTCGCAGGGATCAACGCCGAGCGCGGGAAGCGTGGCCTTCGAGCGTTCACGGTGAACGCGACGCTGCAGGCGGCGTCCGAGAAATACGTGGTGATGCAGGCAAACGTGGGCCTGGCGCTCAACCATGAGATCGACGGCACGGAGCCGTGGGATCGCGCGCGGGCAGCCGGCTACCCCTCGTTCAACGTCGGTGAGGTGATCGCCGCAGACGTGCATGGGGGTCAGCTGAACCTGGGAGCCGAAGCCGCAAAGTTTGTGCAGATCTGGATGGACAGCCCGCCCCACCGCGCGATCTTGATGACCGAGGATCCCAAATTCCAATTCACCGAGATCGGCATGGGCTGCGCGATGACCAAACAGAACGACGTTGCGATCTATTGCGTCGGGAACACCGGTAAGCCGTAAACCTCGATCTCCGAGGCCACAACGAACGAGGCGCGGGACATCCCGCGCCTCGTTTGCTTTGTACGGAGCGGCGCGTCTGACTAGAGCGGTGCCGGCAGGGCGCTCGCGCCCATCAGGTACTCATCGATGCCGCGGGCAGCGGTGCGGCCCTCGGCGATCGCCCAGACGATGAGCGACTGGCCTCGAGCCATGTCTCCAGCAGCGTAGACGCCGGGCACCGAGGTGGCACGAGCGGCGTCCGTCTTCACGTTGCCGCGGTCGGTCAGCTCGACACCAAGCTGCTCCAGCAGGCCGCCACGCTCAGGGCCGACGAAGCCCATCGCGAGGAAGAGCAGATCGCACTCGACCTCGAACTCCGAGCCGGGCACCTCACGCATGACCGGACGGCCGTCCTCGGTGACGAACTCGACACGCACCGCGTGCAGCGTCGTGAGGTTGCCGTTCGCGTCGCCGGAGAGTGACTTCGTGAGGATCGAGTAGTCCCGGAGGCCACCCTCCTCATGCGCCGCAGAGACGCGGTAGATGTTCGGGTAGCTCGGCCACGGATTCGCGTCGGGGCGCGAATCTGCCGGGCGCGGCAGCAGCTCGTACTGCAGGATCTCGGACGCGCCCTGGCGGATCGCCGTGCCGAGGCAGTCCGCGCCAGTGTCGCCACCGCCGAGGATGATCACGCGCTTGCCCTCGGCCGAGATGAACTCGGAGTCCGGCATCTCGTCGCCCGCGTTGCGCTTGTTCTGCTGCGGCAGGTACTCCATCGCGAAGTACACACCGCGCAGTTCGCGACCGGGGACGGTCAGGTCTCGAGCCTGCGTCGAGCCACCGGCGAGCAGCACGGCGTCGAACTGCGAACGCAACTCGTTGGCGTCGGTGTCCTTGCCGATGTTCGAGGACGGGCGGAAGGTAACGCCCTCGGCCTCCATCTGCGTGAGACGGCGGTCGAGGAACTCCTTCTGCATCTTGAAGTCGGGAATGCCGTAGCGCATGAGGCCGCCGATGCGGTCGTCGCGCTCGAACACGGTTACGTCGTGGCCGGCGCGCGCGAGCTGCTGCGCGGCAGCGAGGCCAGCGGGGCCTGAGCCGATCACGGCGACACTCTTACCAGTGCGGACGGCCGCAGGCTCCGGCACGATCCAGCCCTCGCGGTAGGCGTGCTCGATGATCGTGAGCTCGACCTGCTTGATGGTCACCGGGTCCTGGTTGATGCCGAGGACGCACGCGGCCTCACACGGAGCGGGGCAGAGGCGGCCGGTGAACTCCGGGAAGTTGTTGGTCGCGTGCAGGCGCTCGATCGCCTCCTGCCAGCGGTTGCGATACACGAGGTCGTTCCAGTCGGGAATGATGTTCCCGAGCGGGCAGCCCTGGTGGCAGAACGGGATACCGCAGTCCATGCAGCGCGCAGCCTGATGGTTGAGCGCCTCGGTCGGGAAGGACTCGTAGACCTCGAGCCAGTCGTGGACACGCTCTGAAACGGGACGCCGTTGGGGCGTCTCGCGACCGAACTCCAGGAATCCTGTGGGCTTAGCCATTCCCCCCCGCAGCCACTGCAGCGCGTGCAGCCTCTTGCCGCCGCTCTTCGAGAACGCGTCGGTACTCGCGTGGCATGACCTTCTTGAAGCGCGTCGCCGCGTTCGGCCAGTCAGCCAGCAAGCCCGCCGCCACTGTGCTCCCCGTGTACTCGTGGTGCCGCTCCAGCAGCCCACGCACGAGGTCGAGGTCCTCGGGCTCATCGAGAGCCTCGAGGCCAATCATCTCCATGTTGCAGCGCGACTCGAACGTGCCGTCTGTGTCGAGCACATACGCCACGCCGCCGCTCATGCCGGCGCCGAAGTTACGGCCAGTCTCGCCAATGATCACGACGCGACCGCCGGTCATGTACTCGCAGGCGTGGTCACCGGTGCCTTCGACGACCGTGACAGCGCCGCTGTTGCGAACGGCGAAGCGCTCGCCGGCGATGCCACGGAAGAACGCCGAGCCACTGGTCGCGCCGTAGAGCGCGACATTGCCGACGATGATGTTCTCTTCGGGCACGAACGTGGCCTGCTCGGATGGCAGCACGATGATCTTGCCGCCCGACAGACCCTTGCCGACGTAGTCGTTGGTGTCGCCCTCGACGCGGAGGGTCATGCCAGATGGCACGAAGGCGCCGAAGGACTGACCTGCCGAGCCGTTGAAGTGAATCTCGATCGTGTCATCGGGGAGACCGACGTTCGCGTACCGCTTCGTCACCTCGCTGCCGATGATGGTGCCCACGGTGCGGTTGACGTTACGGATCGGGCTGACGATGCGGACGTGCTCGCCACGCTCGATCGCGGGCTGCGCGAGCGGCAGGAGCTGGAAGTCGAGCGCAGCCTCAAGGCCGTGGTCCTGGGTCGTCATGTTGTGCGTGGCGACATCGGGCCCCATCTCGGGGCGGTAGAGGATGGCCGACAGGTCGAGACCCTGCGCCTTCCAGTGGTCGACGGCGCGGCGCATGTCGAGCAGGTCGCTGCGGCCGACCATGTCTTCGAGCTTGCGGAAGCCGAGCTGGGCCATGTACTCGCGGACTTCCTCGGCGATGAAGCGGAAGAAGTTCTCGACGTGCTCGGCCTGACCGGCGAAGCGCTCGCGGAGCTGCGGGTTCTGGGTGGCGATGCCGACCGGGCAGGTGTCGAGGTGGCAGACGCGCATCATCACGCAGCCCATCACGACGAGCGGTGCCGTCGCGAAGCCAAACTCCTCCGCACCGAGCAGCGCGCCAATGATCACGTCACGACCGGTCTTGAGCTGACCGTCGACCTCGACGCGAATGCGGTCGCGCAGGCGGTTCATGACGAGCGTCTGCTGCGTCTCGGCGAGGCCGAGCTCCCACGGCGTACCGGCATGCTTCAGCGAGTTGAGTGGGCTCGCGCCTGTGCCGCCGTCGTGGCCCGAGATGAGCACCACGTCGGACTTCGCTTTCGCGACGCCTGCAGCGACCGTACCGACGCCCACCTCGGCAACCAGCTTCACGCTGATGCGCGCGTCGCGGTTTGCGTTCTTCAGGTCGTGGATCAGCTGCGCCAAGTCCTCGATCGAGTAGATGTCGTGGTGCGGCGGCGGGCTGATCAGGCCGACACCCGGCGTCGCGTGACGCACCTCGGCGATCCAGGGGTAGACCTTGGAGCCGGGCAGCTGGCCGCCCTCACCGGGCTTCGCACCCTGCGCCATCTTGATCTGGATCTCATCGGCGTTGACGAGGTACTCGCTCGTCACACCGAAGCGGCCCGAGGCAACCTGCTTGATCGCGCTGCGGCGCGAGTCGCCATTCGCATCCGGGGTGAAGCGGCGACGATCCTCGCCACCCTCGCCCGTGTTCGACTTGCCGCCGATGCGGTTCATCGCGATCGCGAGCGTCTCGTGCGCCTCGGCGCTGATCGAGCCGTAGGACATTGCACCCGTCTTGAAGCGCTTGAAGAGCTCTTCTGCCGACTCGACCTCTTCGATCGGGATCGGCGCACCAGCGGGCTTGAGCTCGAACAGGCCGCGCAGTGTTGCCACCTCGCGTGCCTGGTCGTTCACCATCGCGGTGTACTCGCGGAAGACCTCGGCACGACCGGTGCGAGTGGCGTGCTGGAGCTTGAAGACGGTTTCTGGATTGAACAGGTGGAACTCACCGTCGCGACGCCACTGGTACTGGCCGCCCCAGTCGAGCTCGTTCACGCCACCGTCGCGCGTCGGGAACGCGCGCTCGTGGTGGTACAGCGTCTCCTGCGCAATGGTCTCGATGCCGACACCACCGATACGCGAGACGGTCTTGGTGAAGTAGTGATCAATGAACTCGTTCGCGAGACCGATCGCCTCAAAGATCTGCGCGCCACGGTAGGAGTGCACGGTGGAGATGCCCATCTTGGACATCACCTTCACGACACCCTTCTTGATCGCCTTCAGGTAGTGCTCATCAGCCTCGGTCGCCTCGAGGCCCGCAGCAGCATAGCCGTCGGCGCGGGCGCGGGGCAGGCTATCGATGGCGAGGTACGGGTTCACGGCACTGGCGCCGTACCCAATCAGCAGGGCGAAGTGGTGAATCTCACGCGGCTCGCCAGACTCGATCACCACGCCGACCTGGGTGCGCTTCTTCTCACGCACGAGGTGGTTGTGCACGCCGGCGATCGCGAGCAGTGTCGGGATCGGCGCATGCGTAGCGTCCACACCCCGGTCAGACAGCACGATGATCTTCGAACCAGCCGCCACAGCCCCGTCAACGCGACGGAAGAGATCCGTCATCGCGTCCTCGAGTGCAGCGGGGCCCGCCGCAGCGTCAAACAAGGTCGAGACGACCGCTGTGCGGAATCGCGGATCGCTCGAGAGCGCGCGGATGCTCGCCATCTGCGCGTTGTCGAGGAACGGGTTCTCCAGCTTCACGACGTGAACGTCAGCCAGGGCCTGGTCGAGAAGATTCCCCTCGGGGCCGACGTTCGTATAGACGGACGTCACGAGCTCCTCGCGGATCGCATCGAGCGGCGGGTTTGTAACCTGCGCGAAGAGCTGCTGGAAGTAGTTGTAGAGCGGCTGCGCGCGCTGCGAGAGCACGGCGACGGGCGTGTCACTGCCCATCGAGCCGATCGCCTCTTCACCGTTGTTCATCATCGGCGCGATGATGTACTTGAGGTCTTCCACCGTGTAGCCGAAGGCCATCTGCTGCGTGTGCAGCGCGGCGTCGCTGAAGCGTGGTGCGACTTCCTCGGCGGCCGGCAGCGTCTCGAGCGTGTGCACGTGCTCGTCGAGCCATTGCTGGTACGGCTGCTTCGTCGCGAGCCCCATCTTGAGCTCGGTGTCATCGATGATGCGGCCCGCTTCGAGGTCGACGAGGAACATCTTGCCGGGCTGCAAACGCCCCTTGTGCAGGATGCGCTCTGGCTCGAAGGGCAACGTGCCGACCTCGGACGCCATCAGTACTAGGTCGTCTTTGGTCACGACGTAGCGCGACGGGCGCAGACCATTGCGGTCGAGCACAGCACCGATGGACTTGCCGTCGGTGAAGGCAACGCACGCCGGACCGTCCCACGGCTCCATGACTGTGGCCTGGTACTCGTAGAAGGCGGCCTTCTCAGCGGGCATCGAGGCGTGGCCGCTCCACGCCTCGGGGATGAGCATCATCATCGCCTGCGGTAGCGGCCAACCGGCCTGCACGAGCAGCTCGACAGCGTTGTCGAGGATGGCCGTGTCGGAGCCCTTCTCGTCGATGACCGGGATGATCTTGTTCATGTCGTCGAAGAGCGGCGATGCCATCAGCGCCTCGCGCGCGGTCATCCAGTTCACGTTGCCGCGCAGCGTATTGATCTCGCCGTTGTGCGAGATGTAGCGATACGGGTGCGCCAGCTTCCACGACGGGAACGTGTTAGTGCTGAAGCGCGAGTGGAACATCGCGAGCGCGGACACGACGCGCGGGTCGGCGAGCTCAGTGAAGTACGCCGACAGCTGCGGCGCGGTGAGCATGCCCTTGTAGACAATCGTCCGCGACGACAGGCTCGGGAAGTAGCAGTACTCGGCGCCCGGGATGTCGGAGCGCTCCATCGCCTTCTCGAAGCGCTTGCGGATGACGTAGAGACGGCGCTCGAACGCGTCGTCGTCAGCGAGGCCAGCGCCACGGCCGATGAAGGCCTGCATCATGCGCGGCTCGACGGCGCGCGCGCTCGGGCCGACGTCGGCGGCATCGGCGTTGGTCTGCACGTCACGCCAGCCGAGGAGCAACTGCCCCTCGTCGGCGACGATCGCGGTGAACTCGGCGATCGCGCGACCGCGCGCGGTGTCGTTGGACGGGGCAAAGAAGAAGCCCACGCCGTATTCGCCACCGGCCGGCAGGTGGATGTTCAACTGCGCGCACTCGTGGCGGAAGAACTCGTCAGGGATCTGGATCAGCAGGCCGGCACCGTCGCCGGTGTTGATCTCGCACCCGCACGCGCCGCGGTGGTTGAGGTTCTCGAGGGCCTGGAGACCGTCGCGCACGATCTGGTGCGAGCGCTGCCCTTTGAGGTGCACGAGGAAGCCGACTCCGCAGGAGTCATGCTCGTGTGACGGGTCGTAGAGACCCTGGGCTTTCGGCAGTCCAGGAGCGTCCATTGCCGGCCCCCTTGCTGAGCGATCGAATCGCCAGCGGATCGGATGTCCATCGCCAGAGATCCGAATGCCTGCTCAGTACGATCAGATCGCTGACGGAAACTCCGCACCCGGCCGGCGTTATGACACCCGCCGAGAAAGAGTTTCCGATGATACGCGATCGGTATCCCCGCTGACGGGGCGTCAGTATTGCGCATTCCGTCACAAACTCGCAATACCCCCTCCCGGAGGGGTGAGGGACGAGTGAAGAGCGAGTAAACGCGCAGATCATGGCGCTGGAGCGTGCTAGCCTCCGACTATTCAATTGCGCAGGCGCCTCAGCAATCCGCGCCGCTGGCTAGCCGCAGGCATTGTGGCGCTGGCAGCCTTGATGGGCCTCGCGAGCCTCGCAGGTGCGCAGGTGCGCAGGTGCGCAGGTGCCTCCTGGGCCTGGGAGCACAGCTACTGCCACCGCCACAGGCACCTCGACTGCCCGTGCCGGGACCATCGAGGAACTCGCTGCCAACCGAGGCCTCACACGACTTGCCGACCTCGGCTTCGCCGACCAGCGCGCGGTGGGCAACCGTGTGGCGCAGGAATACTTCTTCCCAGGCCCCGGCGACTTCACGCTCGGCGAGAAGTCGCTGCTCACCGTTGAGTTCTCGCACTCGAACCTGCTGGTTCCGGATCGCTCCACCGTGACAGTGATCATGAACGACCGCGCACTGCGCTCGATTTACCTCGACCAGGCCAACGTCGGCGGCCTGAAGTACACGATTCCAATCCCCAAGGAGCTGATCCGCAAAGACTTCAACAAGCTCCGGCTCGAGTACGCGATGACACTCGGCCTCGAGTGTGAGGACCCGACGAACCCGGCGCTGTTCTCGGTGGTGTTTGCGACCACACAGATGCAGCTCGACTTCGCCGAGAACCCACCTGTGCCAGTGCTCGAGGCTCCGAACTTGAGCGCCTACCCGTACCCGTTCTTCCGCAACGGCTATCCGCTGGTCGCGCCCGTGACAATCGTCATCCCGGACATCCCGAACGCAATCGAGCTCACGAGCGCGTACCGCATCGCAACGGACCTCGCCTCACGTGTCGCGTTCGACCTCGTCCACCTCGATATCAAGCAGAAGAAGGACGTGTCGTCCACGGAACTGGCGACGCATCAGTTGATCTTCATCGGCACGCCAGGGCGCATGTCATACGTCACCGGCGTGGTCTCGCAGAGCAGCATGACCCTGAATGGCAACGCGTTCAGGCGAGGCAACACCGATCTCTCCGGCACCGACGGCGTCCTCGTGGTCGGCACGTCGCCGTTCAACCGCATCCTGCGCGCGCTCGCCATCACCGGCAGCACGGACGCAGCTGTGGCCCGTGACGTCGACGCGCTGACGAACCCTGAGCCCACTGCGCTCTTCGCCGGCCCTGACACAGTCCTCACCCAGCCCGTGACCGTCGAGGGCAGCGTGAATCAGTTCCTCACGCAGTTCTCGTTTGGTCAGGTCGGCTTCGATGACCGGCAGGTGTCGGGAGCGGACGCGTTCAACATCACGTTCAGCGCCCCGCAGGTCGCAGCGAACAGCACCGGTCAGATTGACCTCGTGGTCTCGACACCTGAAGTGATCGACCGTCGGCGCTCGAACATCATCGTCGAGGTCAACGGCCAGCAGGTGCAGACGATCGAGTTGAAGGACACGCAGACACGACGGGCGTCGTATCGCGTGCGCATTCCTGGCGACGTGCTGAAGACCGGTCCAAACACCGTGTCGTTCAAGACCTCGGTCTACACCCAGGACCCAAACAACTACGGCCGCTGCGGTTCGCCGGCGCTCGAGCGCGTGTGGGCGATCATCCATCAGGACTCCGCGATCGCGTTGCCGCAGGTCGTCGACCAGGCAACGGTCTCGACTGGCAGCACGCTCGCCTCGCTGCCGTTCCCGTTCGCCGGGCTGTTCGGGCTGCAAGACACGACGTTCATCGTCGACCCCAGCCGTCCCGCCTCGTTGCGCGGTGGGATGCTCGCAGCTATCGCACTCGGACGCCGGGCCGGTGCGCGCTCGAAGTTCGACGTGCAGCTCGCCGCCCAGGCAACAGCACAATCAATCGGTGACCGACACGTCGTGGCGATCGGCATCCCCGCCACCGCCCCCCTGGCGGACGAGGTAGCCAAGGTGCTGCCGCTGGTGTTCGGGCCGGGTGGCTCGCGTGCGCTCGTCGCGAAGGACGAGAAGCTCACCGAGATCCTTGACTCGGCACGCCTCGGTGCGCTGCAGACGGCGCCAGCGCCGTGGGCGCGCAACCGTCGCGTGCTCTCGTTCAGCGGCTCGGACGACGAGTCACTGACGTGGGTGACCGAAGCGATCACGAAGCGCGGCTTCGACGGCAACGTCGCGCTGCTGCAGTCGTCGACCGACGTGCACACGTTCAGCCTCGCTCGCCTGTCGGACGAGGAGATCCAGCGTCAACTTGCGAGTCGCTTCACCAAGCAGGCATCGCTGCTGATGCAGCTCGTCTCGTACTCACTCGTCGCCGGCGGCGCGATCTTCGTGCTGCTGACCTGGACGTTCCGCGACTAGCTGCGCATCTTCCGCTGGAAGCGCTAGCCGCGCTGACCAGAACTCGGATTAGCCGAGGTCGACTACAGGCCGCTCAGTCCACACCACCTGCGCTGCCACCAGCTCATCGATCTCTGCATCGCTGAGTCCGAGCTCGTCATGCATGACAGAGCGACTATCGGCGCCCATATCGGGCGAGCTGCCTCGGATACCACCGGGGGTGCGCGAGAGCTTCAAGGGCGTATTCACCAGCGGCATCTCGCCGAGCGTGTGGTGCTGGACCGGCACGAACATGTCGCGCGCCGCCAGCTGCGGCATCTGCAACACCTCGGGGATCGTGTTGAGCGGCCCACAGGGGATGCCGTACTGCTCCAGCAGCGGAAGCCACTCGCTGGTCGGCTTCGTCCGAAACGCGTCGTTGAGCATCGGCTCAAGCTCCGCGTGATGGTTCGCACGCGCGTCGGCGGTCGCGAAGCGCGGGTCGTCGATGAGGTCAATGCGGTCGAGCTCGGTGCAGAGCAGCGCCCATTGGTTGGGCACGCCCCATGCGAGCGCGAGCACGAGGTAGCCGTCCTGCGTGGGGAATGCCTGGAACGGCACCGCCCATGGATGCCGCGTGCCCATCGGGCCAGGGGTCTCACCGGTGAGCAGATAGCGCAGGAACGCGTTCTCGAGGATCGAGACCTGGCAATCGAGCATCGAGACGTCGAGCATCTGGCCGCGACCGGAGCGCTCGCGCTCATACACGGCGGCGAGGATGCCAACGGCGGTGTAGAGGCCTGCCGCGATATCGCCGAGCGATGTGCCGGGGCGCACCGGCGGGCCACCAACCTCGCCAGTGATCGAGAGAATGCCGCCAGCCCCCTGCACCACCACATCGAGCGCCGGCTTGTCACGCATCGGGCCGGTCTGGCCGTAGCCAGAGATCGCCGCGTAGATTAATCGAGGGTTCTCTTTCGAGAGCACCTCGTAGCCGACGCCAAGACGATCCATCACGCCGGGACGGAAGTTCTCGACGACGACGTCGAAGCGCTTCACGAGCCGCTTGAACAGCTCGACGCCCTCCGGCTGCTGCAAGTCGAGGGCTATGGAGCGCTTGCCTCGATTGATGCTGAAGAAGTAGCCCGACTCACCGTCCTTGAGTGGCCCAGTCGTGCGCGCGACGTCACCAAACGGTGGTCGCTCGCACTTCACAACGTCGGCGCCCAGGTCGCTCAACGTCATCGTGCAGAACGGGCCGGAAAGCACCCAGCTCAAGTCGAGGACGCGCAGGCCAGTCAGCGGCCCTGATCCCGATGTGCTCGCAGTAGTCATGTGTTGCCCCCTGCATAGTCGGCCGCGTGGCCGCACGACGCAGCAGTGTACGCAGCGTGACGAGTGACCGTCGCGGGTTTGACAACCTGCTGACCGGTGACAAAAGTGCGCGCCATAGCAACCGGCCCGGGGGGGCCGCCGGAGGCCGTATGAGTACTGCGCGGCATGCGCCCAACTGGGACAGCATGACCGAGGAGGCCACGCGCCTCCTCGCTGAGTATCTGCGGCTCGATACCACCAACCCACCAGGGCACGAGGTCATCGCCTGCGACTGGCTCGCGCACATCCTCGATGCCGAGGGCGTGCCGTACGAGATCTTCTCGCGTGACAGCGAGCGCCCGTCGTTGATCGCACGCCTCGAAGGCGACGGGAGCGCGGGTGGGCCGCTGCTGCTGCTCAACCACACCGATGTTGTGCCGGCCGAGGCCGACCATTGGAGCGAGCCGCCCCTGAGCGGGCTCGTGAAAGATGGTTACATCTGGGGCCGCGGCGCCGTCGATATGAAGGGCATGGGCATCATCGAGCTGCTCACGCTGCTCGCGTGCCGACGTACCGGGATGAAGCTGAAGCGCGACCTCGTGTTCGCCGCTGTGGCGGACGAGGAAGCGGGCGGCGGCTTTGGCATCGACTTTCTCGAGGCGAAGCACCCTGATGCGATCGCCGCTGACTTCGTGATCAACGAGGGCGGCACCGGCGCAGCCGAGCTGTTCGGCGTGCCGAAGGCGGTATTCCATGTCGCGGTCGCTGAGAAGGGCCCGCTCTGGATCCGCCTCGTCACAACTGGGACGCCCGGCCATGGCTCGGTGCCACACGACGACAACGCACTCGAGCGCATCGTGCGGGCGCTTGCACGCATCCAGGACTGGGAGCGGCCCACGCTGCTGACCGACGAGGTCGCCGCGTACTTCGATGCGCTGTACGCCGCTCACATCCTGCCGAGTCCACCCAGTCCGCACACGCTACATGCGCTCGCGATGGAGCACCCGCGTGTGCACTCGATGCAGACGAACTCGATTTCAGTGACCTCGCTCACCTCGGGCGTGCGTCCCAACGTGATCCCGGCCGAGGCCACCGCGACAATCGATGTGCGACTCGTGTCGGGCTACAACCCGGAGCGCTTCATGACGGAGCTGCGCGCGGTGATCGACGACCCACAGGTGCACCTCGAGACGATCTTTTCGTCCTCGACCCCAGCGTCTTCGATCGACACACCGCTCTATAAGGCAATCCAGGAATCGATCCGTCACACCTGCCCGGGCGCAGTGGTCGTACCGAGTGTCTCGACAGGCTTCACCGACTCGCGCGTGTTCCGCCGCCGGGGTATCCCTGCGTACGGCTTCATGCCGTTGCTGCTCGAGAGCCAGGACATGGGCACCGTGCACGGCAACGACGAGCGGCTCTCGATCGCCGCGTTGCGGCTCGGGCTGAAGATTATGTTCGATACCGTGCGGCGCGTCTGCGCCTGAAACCGGCTCAGCTCGACCTTCCGCGCACGTCACCCTACGGGGTCCCCTTCGCACAGCCGACAACTGTGACGAAGGAGCACCTCGATGGACATGGATGTCAACCCCCTTTCGCGCCGCGTATTCGCGCGCCGCGCCGCTGGCTGGCTCAGCCTCGGCGGCTTCGTCATGCTCGGCGGCGCCTGCGGGGCATCTGCTGAGGAGCTCGAGACGGCGCGCGCGGATATCTCGAAGCTCGACAAGCGCCTGACTGCCCTCGATGGAGGCAAGGCGCCAGCCAAGACCACCGCGAAGACGGCAAGCAAGGCGAAAGAAGCCGAGCACGCCGCGGGCGGCGAGGTGCACTGGGGTTACGAGGGCAAAGAAGGCCCGGCAGAGTGGGGCAACCTCAAGCCGGAGTACGCGACCTGCAACACGGGCGCGACTCAGTCGCCGATCGACCTCGCCTCGGTACAGCCGGGCGGCGGTGGGCGCACTGTCTTCAAGTGGCAGCCGGTCTCGCTGTCGGTGACGAATAACGGCCACACGATCCAGGCCGACGTCGAGAAGGGCTCCAGCATCGAGGTCGACGGGCAGCCGTTCGAGCTCGTGCAGTTCCACTTCCACACGCCCTCGGAGCACACACTGAACGGGAAGCCGTTCGCGCTGGAGACGCACTTCGTGCACAAGAGCGCGAAGGGCGAGCTCGCCGTGGTGGGCGTGCTGCACACGATCGGTCAGGACAACAGCCCACTCATACCGATCCTCGGCGCGATCCCGAAGAAGGTCGACGACAAGAAGCCGCTGCCGAAGACCGACCTGAGCGCGCTGCTGCCGCGCGAGCGCGCGATGTTCCGCTATGCGGGCTCGCTCACCACGCCGCCGTGCAGCGAGGGCGTGCGCTGGCAGGTGATGCAGTCGCCAACCTCGGTGTCCGAAGCTCAGGTGCGCGTGTTCCAAGAGTTGTTCAAGGCGAACGCACGACCGGTGCAGCCGCTGAAGGCGCGCGACGTCGCCAAAGAAGCGGCGTAACGATTCTCAGAAGCGGCACAGCCGCGGGCCACTCCCACCTGCGCGCGGGCTATCGAGGTGTGGACGCGCCCTCGGTAGCTCGCAGGCGCGCCTCGAACGTGCCAGTGACGGGGCCAAACATGCGGTCCCGCAGCACGCCGGTGCGGTCGATGAAGAACGAGACCGGCAGCGCCGCCTGTTTCGCACCGCGCGGCGCGACGCCATAGCGCTCGGCCACTCGCCCATCGCGGGTGTCGAGCACGATCGGGAACGCAATCGGCGCACCGAAGTCGCTCGCACGCGTGTCGAGGAAGCGCCGCAGGTCGGGCTCGGCGTCGAGCGGTAGGTAGTCCACCGCCAGCACGACGAGGTCCCCGGCAGCCGCGTGCGTGAGCATCGTGCGCTGGAACTCGGCCATCTCCTCGCGGCACGGCACGCACCACGACGCCCAGAAATTCACGACGACGGTCTTGCCTCGCAGCGAGGAGAGCCGCACCTCACGCCCATCGAGCGTGCGCAGCTCAAAGTCCGGTGCGGGCGCGCCCAGCTCGAGCTTCGCGTCGTCGAGCGGGCCACGCGCCTCGGCGACGACAGGCGTACGAGACTCCTCGATGCGCTGGCGGACGTAGAGCCCACCGATTGTCAGCAGGATCGCCGCCGTGATGGCGTAGCGCATGAGCCGGTGCCGCATGGACTCCATGCGAGTCATTGTCAGCCGCGTACCCGGCACCGGCGAGCCGCCTCGCTAGATGCAAATGCCGAGTCGAAAACGCCCTGCGCGGGCCGGCCGGAGAGGTACAGCCGCAGGCTCGCTGACGCCAGCCTGCGGCGAAAACGGGCGTTCGAGGCTTGAGGGGACGTTCAGAGGCTGGATCTAGGGCAGAAGCGCTCTCGCTGGTACAATATCGATTCTTTCATACTGTAGCGCCGCCTGTGCCGCGCCCGTCTGGAGCATGTGATCCCCGTGGTAAGCCGTCCTCAAGACCAGGTCATCGAAGCCAATGGCCTCACCTTCCACTACCGCGAGTGGGGTGATAGCCGCACCAAGCAGGCACTGATCCTCCTCCACGACTTCGCCGAGACCTCGGCGGCGTGGGAGGACTCTGCGCTCGACCTCTCCCGCGAGTACCGGGTGATCGCGCCCGACCAGCGCGGCTACGGCCGCAGCGACCGAGCAGCCGACCGTGACTACACGCGTGCCTCGCAGGTCGAAGACCTCGAGGGCATCGTCGAGGGTCTTGGACTGCGCAGTGTCATCCTCGTCGGCCACGGCATGGGCGGCGCGAACGCGCTGTGCTATGCCGCCGAGCACCCGGACGTCGTGACGGCGCTTGTGGTGATCGAGGTCGCGCCCGAGGTGCTGCGCTCCGGCGTGGAGACGATGCGCCGCGTGATCACGAGCGGTGACGAGTTCGCCACGCTCGACGACGTCGTCGACACCTTCCGCCGCTACTACCCATACGCCAGCACCGAACAACTCGAGCGCCGCGCTCGTGCCTCGGTCGCTCCGACTGAAGACGGCGCGTACGCCTGGGCATTCGACCCGGTCTTCCGCGACGCGACGCAGCGCCCGCCCGAGCCGGATCCCGGCCAGCGCCGCCTGCAGAACCTGTGGGACTCGGTCGAGCACATCCAGTGCCCGGTGATGATCGTCAGCGGCTCCGAGACCGACATGATCACGCCGGAGGCCATCCAGCGGCTGCACCGCCGCATCATGGGCTCGCGCCGCTCGCTCATCGAGGAGGCCGGTCATGCCGTGCCGACCGACCAGCCGGCCGCACTCGCCCAGCACATCCGGGAGTTCCTCCAGAGCCTCTCCAGCAACTCGGTCTAGTCCGACCGTCGACGAGCTACCAGCGCGCGCCAGGGGCAGGAGCGAGCGATGCAGCGGACCTTCCATCGAGCAGTCGTGACGGGCCTGGGGGCGGTGACGCCCATCGGCAACACCACGGCGGAGTTCTGGGAAGGCCTCGCTGCGGGCCGCAACGGCATCCACCGACTCTCGATCTACGATCCCGAGCCGCTCACCGTGCAGATTGCCGGTGAGGTGAAGGCATGGGATCCCGAGTCGTACATGGACCGCAAGGTCGCCCGCCGCACGGGTCGCTTCGCGCAGTTCGCACTCGGCGCGAGCACGCAGGCGCTCGAGGATTCGGGCATCGACCCCACCACTGGGACATGGCGTGACGACATCGGCGTCGTCATGGCGACCTCGGGCGGTGCGTTCGAGATGGGCGAACCCTGGTTCGAGATGCAAACCAAGGGTGCGCGACACGCCGACCCATTCCTGATCACGCGGCTCGGCCAGCACATGGGCGCCGCGCGCGTCGGTCGTGAGCTCGGGCTGCGCGGACCGAACACCACCATCAACACGGCGTGCGCCTCCGGCACTGACGCGCTGGGACATGCGCTGAACATGATTCGCCTCGGCCACTCGCGCGCGCTGCTCGCTGGCGGCGCCGAGGGCCTGATCACACCGCTCTCACTCGCCTCGATGGGCCGCCTCGGAGCGCTGTCGCACAACAACGACGACCCCGAGCACGCCTCGCGGCCATTCGACGCCAACCGCGACGGCTTCATCCTCGGCGAGGGCGCCGGCGTGCTGCTGCTCGAATCCGAGGAGTCCGCGCTCGCGCGCGGGGCGCACATCTACGCCGAGCTGGCTGGTGTGGGCTGGTCCTTCGATGCGACCGACGACACGTCACCTGACGCTGGCGGTCAGGCACTCTCGATCACACGCGCCCTCGCCGACGCCGGGATCGCGCCGACCGAGGTCGATTACATCAACTGCCACGGGACAAGCACACCGCTGAACGATCGCACTGAAACGCAGGCGATCAAGATCGCGCTCGGCGATCATGCGTATCGCATACCGATGTCATCGACCAAGTCGATGACCGGTCACCTCGCCGCCGCCGCCGGGGGAATCGAGGCGGTCGCAGCCATTCTCACGATGCAGAACGGCTGCATCCCGCCCACGATCAACTACACAACTCCGGACCCCACGTGCGACCTCGACATCGTGCCGAACGTCGCGCGTGCGGCATCATTGCGAACGGTCATCTCCAACTCGTTCGGCCTCGGCGGGCAGAATGCCTGCGCCGTCTTCCGCCGCTACGAGTCTCGCTAGTCGTTCTTAGGCCGCAGCGCCCTCGGGCTCCTCGATCACATCGAGGTCGTACTCCGACCTTGGCAGCTCGGCGACGGCTACGAGAGTCGGCGAGGTAGTGACGTTCGACTCTGCCTCGCCGACACGGCGCATAGCCATCGGGCCGTAGCTCGCATAGCCACACTGCACGCACGAGAACATGGCGTCGCCGTCATATGGGTCGCGCGTCCGGAGCAAGTCACCGGAGCATCGTGGGCAGGCCTTCATCATCAACATCCCGCGCCTCCTAGCGGCTCGAGACTCATGATGCCGGTGAGTTGTGACGCAGCAGTTGCCGAGGTGTTTCCGAGTCGTAAATTCACGAGCCCGCGATTGCTCGCGGGCTCGTGGCATGCCTGAACGATTCGGGTCTGCTGCATTACTGCAGGCGGCGAATCCAACCCGAAAACGCCTCGAGCTGCTGCTGCATGAAGTTCCGGCCCTGCTCATCGGTGAAGTTGAGGTCTTCGTCGAACTTCGCGCGAGCGTTGTTGATCAGCACCTCAGGACGCGGGAGTGCGTACATGCCCAGCGGCACCGCGTACATGCGGAGCTGCACCTGGGCGCGCACCGTGCCGCCCTGGCCATTCGCGCAGCCCATGATCGCGAGCGGCTTGCCCGCCCACGCGGAGTCGCCCACCGGTCGGCTCGCCCAGTCAATGGCGTTCTTCAGCACCGCGGGGATGCCGTGGTTGTACTCGGGCGTCACGATCAGCACGCCGTCAGCCGCCTTCAGGCGGTCCTTGAACTCGTTGACCTCGGCCGGGAAGCCCTCTTCCGCGATCAGGTCGTCGCTATAGAAGGGGAACTTCTCGATCCCCTCGAAGATGTCGATCGCCATGCCCTCGGGCACCAACTGCGAGGCCGCCCGCAGGAGCGCGCTGTTCAGCGAGCTGTTTCGAAAGCTGCCCGAGACACCAAGTACTCGAATCGCGTCTGCCACTCAATCGTCCTTCCGTACCCACCCGGGGTATCGAGCGTTCCGCGGGATTGTGCCATATCACGGCCGTTAGCGGTGGCCGTGCTTGCCTTGCTAGATTCGTCAGCCTGCCCTTGGCACTCCTCGGAGATACAATGCTGTCCGGCGCGATCCCCCGCGCAGCGAGGTTCCGATGGCTATCGAGGTCACCCTCTCCGACCACACTCACGACCCGCTGCGGTCGCTCTACACCGCATTCCGGGTCTGCTACTCGTCGTTCACCCCGGCCCAGATCGAAGCGCGCATCGAGCGCGACCGCATCACCCGGGATGAGATGCAGGAGTTCGTGTCCGCTCGCCTCGCCACCGGGCACTCCTCGCCACTGGCGCAGGTGTGGTTCGAGTTCGGCATCTCGGGCGTCACACGGGCGTTCTCGCACCAGTTCGTGCGACACCACATCGGCATCTCGTTCGAGCAGCAGTCGCAGCGCTACGTGACCTACAAGGACGGCACCTACCCGTTCACCGTCCCGGAGAGCATCCGACGCGCCGGCAAGGAAGAGGCCTACAACCAGGCGATCGAGGCGGCGGGCAAGACCTACCTCGAGCTGATCGAGGCAGGCGTGCCTGCCGAAGACGCGCGCTTCCTGCTGCCGAACGCCACCAACACCAACTTCAAGGTGTCGGTGAACTATCTTGAGTTGATGCACATCGCCGACCAGCGCCTCTGCACGCGTGCGCAATGGGAGTTCCGCAAGGTCGTCGCGATGATGCGTTCTGAGGTGAAGAAACTCTTCCCAGAGTTGGCGACGTACCTGCAGCCGAAGTGCGGCGAGTTCCGCCTCGGCTACTGCGATGAGTCGTACGCGGACTGGGAAGGCTGCCCGATCGGCCGCAAGCGCCCGCACAAGTCCACGCTCTTCGCGCTCTACGAGCAGTCGAAGAAGGGCGCGCTCGATGTGCTCAGTGACACTGACTACCAGACGATCGAAGCCGACGAGCCCGGCGTGAACGAGATGCGCGAAGGCGTGAAGGACGAGGCGTTCTAGCCCGTCTCATCAGGGGACGGACGCCTCGTGCCGACATTCGTCGTGACCACCCTCCGCACTGCTGAGGACTTGCGTGCCGCACTCGACGTGCGGACTCGGGTCTTCGTCGACGAGCAGCACGTCCCCATGGAGGAAGAAGTTGACGCCTACGACCGCGAAGCACTGACGCGCGACGATGTCGTGTACGTGCTCGGACGACTCGATGGGGAGCCGATTGCGACCGCTCGGTTACTGCTCGATGCACACGAGGGGCTGCCGCACATCGGTCGCGTCGCCGTGCTCGCGGAGCATCGAGGTCAGGGCTATGGCCGAGTCGTGATGCAGGCGCTACACGAGGCAGCCCGCGACCGCGGTCACTCGGGCGTCACGCTGGCGGCGCAGTTGCAGGCGCTGCCGTTCTACGAGCGCCTCGGGTATGTCGCGCGCGGGCCGGTGTTCCTCGACGCGGGGATCGAGCACCGCGATATGGATCTGCGGTTCGACTAGCGGCGCGGTGCTCGAGTCTTTGTCGCGGACTGTCGCTCCTCGATGTCTCGCATGCGGGCGGCGATCAGCTTCTTCACCAGCGTCTTCGGCAACGAGCGGTCGATTGCGAAGTGCAGCGATCCCGGCGTCATCGTGTAGGTCTTGAGCTCGTCCGCGAGCACTGAGAGCACCGAGCCACTGTGCGGCAGGTAGCTCAGGTGGTTCTTGAACGCAGCGAATCCTGCGACGACCTTGCCATCAAGTTTGAACGCCGGCATGCCGTACGCGATCGTCTGCTCGGCTTTCGGGACGATGCTGAGGATCGTAGTGCGCAGCTGCTCGAGCGTGGCGCGCTTCGTCTCATCGAGCGTTGCGAGGTAGGCATCGATCTCGGCGGCGGCCATGCAGCGCTCCTCGTTAGACCTCGTCGCGGAGGGCTTTGAGACGGCGGACGTTCTCGGCGTCGGGGCCGGACTTGCCGTCGATGCCGGGGACCTCGAGCAGCAACGGGAGGTGCTCGATGTGCGCGTTCGCGAGGATGACCTTGAAGCCTTCGCTGCCGATGTAACCGTCGCCGATGTTCTGGTGGCGATCTCGAGTGCTGCCGAACTCCATCAGCGAGTCGTTGGCGTGCAGCACGGCGAGCCGCTCGATACCAAGCTCGTTGTCGAGCTCCTCGAGAGTGACGCGCAGGCCGTCTTCCTCGGAGATGCGGTAGCCGGCGGCGAAGGCGTGGCAGGTGTCCATGCAGACGGCGAGGCGCGGTGATTGCACGGCCTTGCTGATCTGGCCGAGCTCGTTCCAGGTCTTGCCGATGGTGCCGCCCTGGCCAGCGGCGTTCTCCAGCGCGAGGCGGCAGTCGCCCGGGGCGTTCTCGAAGATGCGGTCGATGGCGGCGGCGACTCGGGAGACGACGGCCTCGATGCCTTTGCCTTTGTGGGAGCCGGTGTGGAGCACGACGCCGTCGGCGCCGGCGTTGTGGGCGACGGTGAGGGCGTTGGTGACGCACTCGATGGACTTCTCCCACATCTCGTCGTCGTCGTGGGCGAGGTTCGGGAGGTAGGAGCAGTGCAGCCAGACGGCCTTCAAGCCAGCGGCCTCGCGGTCCTGCTTGAAACGGGCGTAGGCGGCGGGGGTGTGGTTGGTTGGGCGCCAGGTCTGCGGGGCACTGCCGAAGATCTGGATGGCCTCGGCGCCGAGGTCCTGGCCGCGCTCGACGGCGGTCCAGAGGCCGCCGGAGGCTGATACGTGCGCGCCGATGATGGGGGTCATGCTCGTCCCTCTCGGGTGGAACTCGAATGTCTGGTGAGGAAGTTGAATGCTTGGCGGAGGGGGCGGGATTCGAACCCGCGGAACTTGCGTTCGGCTGTTTTCAAGACAGCTGCGTTCAACCGCTCCGCCACCCCTCCGGGCGTGCCCCCTCGAACGTTGGGGCTGACTCGAATGATAGGGATGGGGGTTGGGGAGTGCGAGGCGGTTGCAACGGCCTCGGCGGTGGCGTTTTTGGCGGCGCATGGGGGGGCTGGGTAGGGTCGGTGCACACCCGTATCCCTACTCGGGATTAGCGAAGGAGGCACCGACCATGTCACGAGCCGAGCACGACATCGTCGTCGATGCGCCGCTGCGCGCGGTCTACAACCAGTGGACGCAGTTCGAGGAGTTCCCGCTGTTCATGGACTCAGTCCAGGAGGTGCGCCAGCTCGATGACTCACACCTGATGTGGCGCGCCACCATTGCCGGCCGTCAGGTCGAGTGGGAGGCGGAGATCAAGGAGCAGGTGCCAGACAAGCAGATCATCTGGAGCGCCGTCGATGGGCGCGTGAACGCGGGGCTGGTCTCGTTCCAGCCGGAGGGTGACCACCAGACCAAGGTGCACCTGGAGCTGTCGTATGACCCGGACGGGCTACAGGAGCACATCGGCGATGCGCTCGGGCTGGTGAGCAGCAACGTGAAGGGCGACCTCGAACGCTTCAAGGAGTTCATCGAGCGGCGCGGCACGGAGACTGGCGGCTGGCGCGGGATGATCGAGAACGAGCATGTCCCCGGTGGCCACACGCAGGGCAACACCACGGGCGAGGAGCGCCGCGCGAGCTAGCTCGCGCAGGGCATACCTCGAACTAGGTCTGGGAACGATCGAGACGGGTTAGGCCGTCGCTACCTCGGAGGTGGCGACGGCCTCCTCGATCTCCTCGGCCTCGGAGCGCTCGGCGACGAGCACGCCGGTGGCGGCGTTGAGGTAGACGTTGGCGACGGTGATGCCGGGGTCGATGATCGGGAAGGTCGCGAGGATCAGGATCGAGATGGCACTGAAGGGCAGGCCGAGCGGCTCGGCGACGAGCGACAGCATGCCGATGCCCACGAGTCCTGGCATGCCGACCGTGGCGACCGAGGCGAGGACCGCGGCCAGCACAATCACCACGTAATCGATTGGCCCGAGGCTGATGAAGTAGACCTGGCTGATGAACACGAGGGTCACAGCGAAGGTCAGCGTCATGCTGTACTTGCAGAGCAGCACGGCCAGCGGAATGACCAGGTGCACTGAGTCGCGATCGAGGCGGAACTCGTCGCTCATGGCGCGGAGCACGCTCGGCATGGCGGAGATGCTCGAACGTGTCGTGAAGGCGACGATCAGGGATTCCTTGAGGATCTGCAGCTGACGCAGCGGTGACACGCCGATGCGCATGTGAATGACGGCCATGCTGCCAATGATGATGAGCAGCGCGCCGACGTAGAGCAGGGCGATCAGCTTCGCCATCGCGGCGACGACGTCCATGCTGAGCTGCGCGGTCTGGCTGGCCATGATCACGAGCAGCGCGAAGGGCAGCGTCAGGAGGGCGGCCGACATAGCGCGCTCGAAGATCTTCGTGATGAGCTCGAGCAACTTCACGAGGTCATCGCTGACGGCGCCGCGAATGGTGCCGAGCACGATGCCGAAGGTCAGGCTGAAGAACACGATCTGGAGCGTGTTGGCGCTGCTCAATGCCTCGAACGGATTGCTCGGGATGGTGCCAAGCAGCACGTCCTGCAGCGAGCGCGTGACCTGGCCGTCGTTGGTCGAGACGATCGAGTCGACGAGCAGCTTGCCGAACGTGGAGCGCGCGTCGCCGGAGAGGTTGGCACCGGGGCGGCCAATGGCGGCGATGAGCACGCCCAGCGCGCTCACGGCGACGAGTGCGACAACGAAGGTGACGACGGTGCGAGTGAGGAACTTGCCCGCGTAGCCGGCGAAGAACACCTTGGCCAGACTCGCCATCAACGAGGCGGCGATGATCGGCAGCACGCACATACGCAGGAAGTTGAGGTAGAGCTCGCCGAGCTTGCCGACGATCGGGTGCAGTGCGAACTCCGGCGCGAAGATGCCAAGCAGGATGCCGCCGATGGCGCCGCCGAAGATGGCGGGAGTGCTGCGGAGAATCTTCAAGCTCGGCATTACTTGCCCTCCGGTCGTGCGTACTTCTTCAGCAGGTCGTTCACCGAGAGCTTCACGGCCTTCAGCTCGAGGTAGGTGTCGAGCCAGTACTGCATCTGCGGGTCAACGACGGAGATCGCGATCGGGTCGGTGTGATGCGCGAGCATCTGCACCTTCACCTCGATGAGGCGGTCGGGCTTCTCGAAGATGTACTGCTTGATCTCGTTTTCGTCGTAGAGGACGCCGAGCACGTCACCGTTGATCACTGCGCCGAAGAGCGCGGCCTTGTCGCCGTACTCGACGATCTGCGCAGCGGGGAAGATCTGCTTGCCGAAGCCGACGTACGAGGTGCCCGTAACCGCGCCAATCTTGCGGCCAGGCTGGTTTGCCAGGCCGATGAGGTCGCTGGGGTCGGCGTGCGCGGCAGTGAGCTCGACGCGGTTGAGCATGAGGCCCTGCGCGAGCTCGATGTACGGCTTCGTGAAGCGTGTCTTCTGCGCTCGTGGCAGCGTAACGCTGAGCTTCGAGATGCCGATGTCGGCGTCGCCCTTCGCGACGAGGTCGACGACGCCGTCGAAGGTGGTGGCATTGCGGTTGAAGGTGGCCTGGACGCCGAGCTCCTTCGCAATGTCCTTCGCGAGATCGATGTCACTGCCGGCAAGGTTGCCGCCGGCGTCGGTGTAGAAGAACGGGTAGCGGTCGACGCTGACGACACCGACGACGAGCTTGCCCGCGGCGATCACATCAGCGATGTGGCCACCCGAGGCGGGCACGGGCACACGCGCGGCGTTCGCATCGAGCGTGACGACGGGGACGGTCGCGCGTGCGCTCGAGGTGGTGTCTGTCGTCGGTGTGGTGCGCTGTGCGCCCGAGGCAAAGCTCGAGGTCAGGGTCAGCGTCAGCGCGACGATCAGCGCACCAACAACGGTGATTCGAGACACAGGGAATCGAGACATAGCCAGCCCCCTCGTGTGGGCTTCGCCACCCACGATCAGTCAGTCACCCTTGAGGGTGTTCGAATGCACTACGCACGGAAGACGACGATGTTGCCTCGCCGATCCACGAAGACGACGCGCCGCTTGAGGCGGCCCTTGCCGCGCGGGCGCAGCACCCACGCCATGAACTGCGCGAGCAGATGCGGCGGGATGAGGATCATCGCCATCACCCAGCGGATGATGCGCGTGATGATGTTCGGGTCCTTGATGACAGCGATCGTGTTGGCGCGGTACTCGACACGACCACGGCCGGCGAGCACGTTGACCGCAGTCTCCAGGCGCTGATTGCGTTCGTAGAGGGTGGCCGGGCCGCGTCGACGCGCTCGACGTGGGGCGGAGGCAAGCTCGGACTCTGCTTCGCGCGCCTTGGCGAGAAGGTCAGCCTCCTCGGCAGTCGCGAGGCCAGCGAAGTCACGCGGCGCGACACCGGACAGCCGGCGACGGAGCGCCTCGGACTCGAGCAGTGTCGAGGCGAAGAGCTGCCACGGCGCGGCGTCGGTCGGCAGGCCGGTGAGTGGGTCGATGGGCACAGATCTCCAAGGAGCGGTCGGTCACGACTCGGGCGCTGGGGACGCCCTCGGAAGCCGGCACATGGTACCGCCTCGCATGCCGCGAGATCAGTGGATAAGTGGGGTCAGCGCGCGCGAATCGCGTCTGCAATCAGCGACGCGTAGAGCGCTGCGCCCTCAGGCCTGAGGTGGATCTGGTCGTCGTACAGGAACTCGGGGTGTCCCTCGCTCGCCGCGTGCCAGTCGACCAGCACCGCGTTGGAGTGGCGCTGCACCAGCGCGCTCAGCAAAGCGTTGTTCGGCGCTTCCCACGCTCGAGGCACGCGCAGGTTCAACACCACGATGCGCTTCACCCCGGCACCCTGGAGGAGGTCCAGCGCGTCATCGAGGCGGTCCGCGCGCAGCGCGCCGTTGTCGCCGATCTGCAGCACCACCACCGAGCCAATGCGCCCGACCTGCGCGCGCTGCTTCAGCACATCGACGACGGCAGAGGCGCTGCGACCAGCCTCCGCGTCGAGGTCGACGACACCGAGCGCGCGAGCGAGTGCGTTCGCACTGCCGAGCATCACGGAGTCGCCGATCGCGGTGACCATCTCGCCCGCCGGCAGCACGGTAGAGACCGGCGGCGGCGTCACGACGCGAGGCGCCTCGGTTGCGGTCGCTAGCACGGATCCATCGAGGCTCGTGCCGGACGGCAGCGGGCCGATCACGGAGGCCGGCTGCGTGTTCTCGTTCGGTGTGGTCGTCGGCGTGGCCGTCGAGGTCTGCGTGACGGTCGCGTTGGGCATCATCTCGCCGGCGCGCACGTCCTGCGCGGACAGCACGGCGTTGACGCGCGGCACCGCGAGGTACGGCGGCGGCTCCGGCATGCGCGCTCGAGCGACAGTGACGCTGAGCATCAGCACAGCGAGTGCGCTGACGGTGCCACCGGCGAAGACGACGCCGCGGCGTCCACCTCCCAGCTCACGAGCGGCGACCGCCCACCGCAAGACTCGACCTTCGCGGAAGGGCATCTCGATCCAGCGGTAGGAGGCCTCAGCGGCGAGCAGTGTCAGCGCGCCAGCCGCGACGAACGATGCAATGGCGCCGATCGGGCCGGACTGCAGTGCGGACTGCACCGGCAGCAGCAGTACCACCGGCCAATGCCACAAGTAGGCGCTGTAGGAGCGCGTGCCGAGCCAACGCATCGCGGGAGACTCGAGGAAGCGCGTGTAGGCGTTGTCGGCACGCGCGCACATCGTCACAGCACCGAGGCTCGCGAGCGCGGCGAATACGAGCCCGCCTTCGTACACGAAGCCGAACGAGCCGTTCATCACCCAGCCAAGCACAGCGAGTACGACGACACAGAGCGCGCCGACGACGCCGCACATCACATCGAAGCGTCCGAGCGCTGGCGTCGAGCGCGGCTTGCAGACGAACGCGAGTGCCGCGCCGCCGAGCAGCGCGAAACCTCGAGTGTCCGTGCCGTAGTAGAGCCGGTCGGCTGAGGCGTCCATCCGATACAGCACGGTCATCAGCACGGCCGATGCGACCGCGAGCGCAACGGTCGCGACGAACAGCTGCTTCCGAGGCATGACGCGCAGCCCGAGCACGAGCACCGGCGGCCACAGCAGGTAGAACTGCTCCTCGACCGCGAGCGACCAGAGGTGACGCAGCAGCGATGGCGCGGTGATGGTCTCGAAGTACGGCATGTTGGCGAAGACGAGGTACCAGTTGGAGGCGTAGCCGAGCGCCGCGACGGCCTCGCCACGCATCGGGGCCATGCGCTCTGGGAAGAACAGCGCGGTCATGCCGAGCACGACGAGGATGAACGCCGCCGCCGCCGGCATCAGGCGACGAACACGCCGCCACCAGAAGGAGCGCAGGTCGATCGAACCGCGCGCCTGCCACTCATCGAGCAGCCCGAGCGTGATCACATAGCCGGAAATGACGAAGAAGAGGTCGACGCCGAGGAATCCGCCAGGAAACCGCCGTTCGTCGAGGTGATAGGCGAAGACAGCGAGGACAGCGAGCGCGCGAAGACCATCCAGAGCGGGAATAAAGAACTGCCGCCGGTATGGCATCGTGCCCCACTCACCCCGCTCCGCGGAAGTGTACACAGTCACATGCCTTTATTCGCCCCTGATGGGGAGTCAGGAGGATGTTTTCTGTATGAACGCATACTCGCTCATCTCATCTCTGGTTGCACGCATCAGATCGAGGAGCGTGACCGAGTTGTCGTGCTCGGCGAGAATTGGTGAGACGAGTCCGCAAGGCGCACATCGCGCGAGTGCTGATCTCGACATGAAGGATGGCGGTCACACGTGTGGATCTTCGACCGCGAGCACTCGGAGGTGCGCTTCGCAGCGCAGCACCTCATGGTCGCCACCGTGCATGGGCGCTTCACGTCGTTCGACGCTGAGGTGAACCTCGATCCTGAGCATGCGGCACGCTCACACGTGCACGCGACGATCGCTGCAGCGAGCCTCGACACCGGCAATGCAGACCGAGATGACCATTTACGGTGCGCCGACTTCCTCGACGTGACCAATTACCCCACGATCGAGTTCACCAGCACGCAGATCGCGCAGGTTGGCCCAGACTCGTTCTGGGTGCGCGGTGACCTCTCAATCCACGGCATCACGCGCGAGGTCACGCTGCGCGGTCGCTTCACGCTGCCCGTCGAAGAGCTCGCGACGACCGAGGCTGTGCGCTTCACGATGGCAGCCGAGGTGAACCGCGAGGACTTCGGCCTGACCTTCAACGACGCGGTCGAGGCGGTCGGCATCCTCGTCGGCCGCGCGATCACGATCACCATCGACGCCGCGATCCGCCGCGCGCCCGAGCCGGTCGGTACCCCAGGAGCCACTGCGCTCGGCTAGACTCCGGCGATGACGATTGTTGCAGCACTCGGGCTCGCGCTCGTGGCATTCGTGGCTGGTGCGGTTAATGCCGTGGCCGGTGGCGGGTCACTGATCTCGTTCCCCGCGCTGCTCGCCTTCGGGCTGCCGGCGAAGATGGCGAACGTCACCAATACCGTCGCGCTGTGGCCTGGTTATGTCGGCGGCACGCTCGGCTATCGGGCGCTGCTCACCTCGCAAGGCCGAGTCCTGGCGTCACTCACGATCTCGAGCGTGCTCGGGGCATTCGCCGGCGCGGCGATCCTGCTGCTCACGAGCGAAGCCGCGTTCCGGGTGGTCGTGCCGTACCTCGTGCTGTTCGCTGCGGTGCTGCTGGCGTTTCAGACGAAGCTCAGCGCGCTCGTGGCGAAGCTGCGGCGCGCCTGGACCCCGGACAATGCCGTCCCGGCCGACGCGCACCCGGTGATCTTCCTGCTCGGGGCGTACGGCTCGTACTTCGGTGCAGGGCTGGGCACGATGACGCTCGCTGCGCTGAGCATCCTGCTCCCCGATGACCTCCAGCGCTCGAACGCGCTCAAGAGTGCGCTCTCGCTCGTGATCAACGCGGTCGCGGTGCTTGTCTTCATCTTCTCCGGCCTCGTCGCCTGGCTTCCCGCCCTGATCATGGCCGCAGCCGCCCTCGCCGGCGGCTACGCGGGCGTGCACTTTGCGAGGCGGCTCAGCGCGCGGCTACTCAAGGCGGTCGTCGTTGGCTATAGCCTGGCCGTCGCGTTCGTGCTCTTCGGCCGGCTGTACGCCCCTGACTTCGCGGCCAGCCCCCTCTATGTGCTCGCGTTGACGCTCGGCATCGCCGCCACGGCCGCGATGTACGTGCTCACGGCGCCCGCGCGGGCTGCGGTGGCGCCGAGCCCGGCTCGATAGCTCGTCCCGCGCGCCCATCCGGCGTAGACGCTCGCGGCACGCCTCGGTAGGCTAGGCCTTGCCTCGATGGCTGTCTGATAGAGGTCATTCGCGGTCGGTGCAGACCGATTTCCGAGGAGACGAAGCCCGTGACCTTTGTCATTACTCAGCCGTGCATCGACACGACCGACCAGGCCTGTGTCGAGGTGTGCCCGGTGGATTGCATCCACTTCGAAGAGGGCACCGACAAGATGCTCTACATCAACCCCGCGGAGTGCATCGACTGCGGTGCGTGCCAGCCGGCATGCCCCGTCACAGCGATCTTCCCGGAGGCTGATGTTCCGGCTGAGTCGCAGCAGTTCATCGCCATCAACGCGAACTGGTACACCGACCCGGTCGCGGCTCGCGCCCAGGTCGGTGGCGCCCCTGCGGCGCCCGCCGCTCCGGCTGCGGCACCTGCTGCCGCCCCCGCTGCTGCGGCCGAGTCCACTACATCCACATCTGGGGCGACCGATGCAGCACCAGCCGCTGCTGCTGCTGCATCCGCCGCTGCTGCACCGAGCGCGGTCATGGTCTCGCGTAGCTCTCAGGTCTCCGCACTCGAGGACGCACACCACGGCAACTCGCCTATCGTGCCGGTCTACAACCTGCCGTCGCCGTTCGGCTTCGCCATGCTGCTCGGCATCATCGCCGGCTTCATCCTGATCTACATGCTGCCTGGGCCGACGCTGATCCACCTGCCGGCCTACAAGTTCCAGTTGCCGATCGGCCCCGAGTTCGTCTCGGACGGTGCGGTGCGCGCAGGCAACGTGTTCGGCACGCTGCTCGTGCTGTTCTTCCTCGGCGGCTTCCTGCAGAGCCAGATCAGCGAGTGGAGCCTGTTCGCCTCCTCGCACGACCGGACGACGAACAGCTGGCGCCACGGCTACACCATCTGGCGCCGTGGCGAGGAATCCCGCCGCTTCGACCAGGAGCGCGCGGTGAAGGCCCTCGCGGAGACGCGCTTCGCGTTCCCGACGATGGACCACCCGGACTACCGCACCCACGTGAACGTGCCGAACCCAGAGCTGGCGCTCGAGTTCGGCGGTGGCGGCGGCGAGAAGGTCTACCCGGACATCCTCGTCGTGCAGTACCCAGGCAACTACCCGGTGATGGTCGCCCAGGTTGAGACTGGCGAGACCGTCACCCGCGACCAGGCCAAGCGCGTCTGGAAGCAGCTCGAGAGCGAAGAGGCTCCGCTGTTCATCTACGTGCCGTCTGGCTACGGCGCGGTGGCGAAGGACTACGCGAAGGCGGCGGGCATCAAGCACGCCACGATTCGCACCTGGGCTCGCCAGCCCGAGGGAGTCCTCGTCCGCGAGGTCTAACAGACCGACATTCGGCTACAGATACAACGAGGGCGCGCCGCAAGGCGCGCCTTCGTCATGTCGCATGCCGGGGGGCGAACTGGCATGCGGCGGTTTGCAGCGGCATAGCTGCTCTTCGCCAAACTCCTAGAAACGTGAGTGTGCGAACTCAGAGGCTCGAGACATCACTGCGCTCGAGCAAGCTCGAACTAGGCTGCGCGGCGCCTCGGAGCGACCGCGTGCTGGATGAACGACGAGCCGGCCGGCGTGACCAGCCGAATCGGCCGCTGTCCGCCACCGAGCGTGTCACGCACCCACTGCTGGAGCAGCACGACAGCCGCCCCACCCACCATGACGCCGAGGACCAGAGTAAACATCATTGTCGGAGACCCCCTCCGCGAGGCAGAACACTTGTGCGCCTCAATGCCGAAAGACTAGAACGCCCGTGCTATCCCTGTCAAGAGCCATTCCGGCCTCTCCGCCGGTAGGCTACGAGCCATGGCCGAGATTACGAATATCTTGCTGATCGGCCCGTCCGGCGTCGGGAAATCCACGCTGCTCGCCCGGGTGGTCGAGCGCCTGTCCCCAACTCGGACGATTCGAGGCTTCATCAGCACATCGGTCTGGGACGGTGACACGCGACTCGGCTGGCGGACTGACGCGTGTGATGGCAGCGACGGCGGCATGTTCGCCACTCGCGAGATGGAGTCGGAGTTCCGCATGGGGCCGTACGGCTGCGACATGACGTTGTTCGAGCGCATCGCGCTCGCGCAACTGACGCCGCTCGATCCATCGGTGCTCTACATCGTCGATGAGTTCGGCTTCGCGCCCGAGTGGTCGGAGTCGGCACACGCGGCACATCTCGCGGTACTCGATTCGTCAGCGCCGGTGCTTGGCATCGTTCGCTACCGCGACGACGGTCGCACGCCATTCGCGGAGCAAGTGAAGCGCCGCGACGACGTCGAGTTGATCGAGGTCAACCTCGAGAACCGCGATGCGTTAGTCGACGTGTTGGTCGAGCGGTTCAGACCGAGAAGCCGCTGACGCTCTCCTGGCTGACCGCGCCGAAGAACCTTGCGACGAGACCGGGGCGTTCGACGGGCTGCGGCTGCGCTGCGACCTTTTCGATGAGCGAGTAGACCTCGACCTGGAGGCGAGCGTTGCGGTCTTGCAGCTGCTCGTGCTGGGCGCGGAGCGTGGCGAGGGCGTTCAGCGCCGCCGGCTCGTCATCACTCGTACGCGTCTGCTCGACCGGGGCGGCCGGTTGGGTGGCGGCCTGCAACTCGGTGGCGAGGATGCTCTCGAGCGAGCGGATGCGTTCCTCGAGTGCGGTGACGAGAGCGGACGATGCGGCGTCGATGGACTCGGCCGCTGCTTCCTCGTCGGGCTCGAGGTAGACCCAGACGCGCGGACCCTACGGCGTGTCCTCGCGTTCGCTGCGAAGCTCGTCAGCCCCAATCCAGCGACGAATGGTCGAGGTGCTGACACCGAAGTGCTCAGCAGCTTCCTGCAGCGAGAGGCGTTGTGGATGTGTCATGTCACCCTCGTGGCGATCGCGCACTCGGACGGCAGCGCTTGCCGTCTCGATCCATCGTGATCGGTGCACGAGGCGACGCAAACCGGGGATCTCCCTATGCGGGAATTGGCTATACGGTCGTCGGCTCGCTCCAGTAGGCCTCGATCGGTGGGGGGACCTGCAGCGTCTGGAGCACGACGCAGTAGCGCTCCGTGTCGCGCTGCAGCTGATCGATCTGGTGACGGGTGGCGTCCGGTGCGTCGATGTCGAAGAAGATGCGCAGCTTGCTGAGGCCGACACGAGCGAAGGGGCTGAGGCCGAGCGCACCTCGCAGGTCGAGGTCGCCCTCGACGCGCACGGCCACGGTGCGGATCGGGATGTTCGCGGCGGCGGCCAGCATCTGGCACGTGACCTGCGCACACGCAGCGAGCGCGCCGAGCAGCAGATCGGAGGAGGACGCCTCGGTACCCGCGCCGCCGATGCCGGGGTGGGCCTGCACATCGCTAGTGCTGCCGGCGATCTGCGCGCTGACTGCGAACGGGTCGGACGATTCGCCCGCGGCAGCACGGACGGTGACGAGCGCGTTCGTGCCGTCGGCGCGGTACTGCGCCTTCAGCGTCTCCTGCACGGCCTGCACGTCTGTTGGTTCCACTTGCCCACCGCATCCTGCTCGCCCGGAGGGGATCAGGATACGTGACTCGCGATGCAGCGCCGGGCTAGAGCTTGGGCTGCTCAGCAGCCAGGAACGCACGTGATTCACGACGACTCGTGATCCGTACGACCCGGGTTGAGGCAGGCAACTCGGACAATCGAGCAAGAATGCCGGGCCGCCGCGTCGCCGGGTAGCGCCAGATCCACCAGAGGAACGCGAGATCCAAACGTTCATTGACCCCAGGCGCCATGTCCGGGCGTCCGCCTCGCCGATGGCGCACATACCGACTGAGTGCACCCCAAACACAGACGAGACGCGGCAAATCGAGAAAGATCACGGTGTCTGCCGCAGCAAGCCGCACGTCCATCGTGCCGCCATAGTTGCCATCGATGATCCAGCGCTCTGACTGGACGAACTCTTGCTGCAAAGCTCGCCAGTCATCGGTTGGCGTCGGAATCCAGCTCGGATGCCAGTACAGGCGATCGAGATGCAGGACCGGTATGCCGAGCCGCTGACCGAGCTCGCGAGCAAGAACAGACTTACCGGCTCCGCCGCTACCAATGATCGCGATTCGCTGCATGTCCGATATTCCGAAGCGCGAGATCAGAGCTTGGGCTGTGCGCCGATCAGGGTGCGGCCACCGAGGAAGCCTCGAATGGCCTCGGGTACCAAGACGCCGTCTGCGGTGCCGTACTGCTCAAGCAGCGTGGCGAGCACGCGCGGCAGCGCGAGCCCGGAGCCATTGAGCGTGTGCAGGTGCTTCACCTGGCCCTCCGCGTCGCGGTAGCGCAGGTTCGCGCGGCGCGCCTGGAAGTCGAGGAAGTTCGACACCGAGGACACCTCGAGCCATTCCTTCGAACCGGGCGCCCACACCTCGATGTCGTAGGTCATCGCCGAGGCAAAGGTGAGGTCGGCGGTCGCGAGGCGCAGCACGCGGTATTTGAAGCCGAGGCGGCGCACGATCTCGAGCGCGTCGTCCAGCAGCGTGTCGAGCGCCTCCCATGAAGCGCCCTCCTCGGCGAAGCGCACCATCTCGACCTTGTCGAACTGGTGGCCGCGCTTGATACCTCGGACGTCGCGGCCCGCGCTCATGCGCTCGCGACGGAAGCACGGCGTGTAGGCGACGTGGCGCAACGGCAGCGCCGAGACCGGCAGGATCTCGTCGCGGTACATGTTCGTGACGGGCACCTCGGCGGTCGGCACCATCCAGAGGTCTTCCTCGGCGTCGTGATACATCGTGTCGGCGAACTTCGGCAGCTGGCCGGTGCCGTACAGCATCTCTTCCTTGACGACGAAGGGGACGTAGACCTCCTCGTACCCCTGCTCGCGGTGGACATCGAGCATCCACGTGATCAGCGCGCGCTGGAGGAGCGCCGCCTCGCCACGCAGGATGTAGAAGCGCGACCCCGAGATCTTGGCGCCACGCTCGAAGTCGATCAGGCCGAGCTGCTCGCCGAGCTCCCAATGCGGAATATGCGTGCCGTCCTCGTTCGGCGTCGGCTCATCACCAACCCGTCGAGGCACCGCGAGGCGAAGCTCTTCGCCCGTGGCGCCGTCGCCTTCGAGCACGACCACCGAGTCGGACTCGCCACCAAGCGGGACATCTTCGTGGTAGAGGTTCGGCACCTGCAGCAGCAGTTCGCGCAGTGCCGCATCGGCCTCGCGCAGCTGGCCTTCGAGGTCATCGAGGCGCGAGCCGACCGCACGCTGCTCCTCGATCATGCGCTGGCGCTCGGTCGCGTCCTTCGCACCGCCGATGGCCTTGCTCGCGGCGTTGCGAGCAGCGCGCTGTGTCTCGACCTCGGACAGCAGCGAGCGATAGGTCGTGTCACGCTCGAGGATCGTATCGATCGGCACGTCCATCTGACGGTCGACACAGGCCTGTCGCACCTCGGCGGTGCGCTCCCGGATCGTCTGCATCGACAGCATGGCTACGCCCCCACTTCGAGGGCGCGCACCGCCCCGATCGCATCGAGTGCCAACGTCCGCACGTCCTCGGGCACTGCCGCCTCGCCGTTGCCGTCGGGCAGCGCGATCGGCGCGCCTGCGCGCAGCTCATCCTCGCTCACCCAGCGCCAGCCCTCGGCGGCCTCGGGTAGCTCGAGGTTCGCGCCAGCGACGGGGCGCGTGAAGTACACGAAGTCGATGTGCTGATGCGGTTCCCGCTGATGCGAGTCGTCGGGGATGTTGTAGACGCCGATGGTCACTGGCGGCGCGATCCGTCCCGGCTCCGCCCATGCGTACGCGCGGCCAGTGCTCACGACCTCGACCGCGATCTCAGTCTCCTCGAGCACTTCGCGCTGCACGGCCTGAATCGGGTCCTCGTCGACCTCGACGTGACCGCCGGGCGGCAGCCACAGATTCGCGATGCCGTGGAAGTGCAGCGCAGTCTTGCCGGACTGCGAGACGAAGCCGCTGACCGTGAAGTGACGCTCCATCGGCCGAGCGTAGCAGCGCCTCACGAGGTCAGTCGAGCAGGGCTAACGAGTGATGCCAGGGGCGTCGCCGAGCCATTCGAGGTCGAATGCGCGCAGCGAGTCGATCACGTGGTCGGCCTCCGACTGCGGCAGCGAAGGCAGGCTGCCCTGCCGCGACTGCACCACGACCATCCCAGCCGCAGCCGCCGCGGCGACCCCGGGGATCGAGTCCTCGATCGCAAGACATGCGCCCGCCGGGATGCCGAGCTGCGTCGCCGTGTGCAGGTAGATGTCGGGATACGGCTTGCCAAACGACACCGCGTCACCGGCCACAATCACCTGGAACGCCCAGTGCAGCTTCGCGCCTTCGAGCGTCGCGCGGACCCACTCGGGCTTCGACTGCGACGCGACCGCGAGCATCATGCCCTTCTGGCTGAGCGCGGCGATGAGATCGACGACGCCGTCGAGCGCCTGCAGCGGATGCGCCGTGAGCTCCTCGAGGATGTGCGCTGAGTAGCGCGCGCTCAGCTCCTCGATGCTGGCGTCGAGGTCGTAGTGGGTGTGCACCCACGTCATGAAGGCCTCTTCGGTGGAGCCGATGAACTGCGCGTACTGCTCGTCGGTCATCTCATGCGGCGCGACGAGCTGGCGCGAGGCGAGGCGATGCACCGGCTCGGAATCCACGAGGACGCCATTTATGTCGAAAATGACGGCCTCGATATGGGGCACGCTAGTCGCGTCCCTCGGCAAGCAGCTTCAGGCGCCACAGCGCATCGCGGAGTGCCTGGCGTCGAGCCGGTCGATGCACGACTTCCTCCAGCGCCCAACCGAGCGGTCCACCGGCCGGCTCGTAGATGAGCTCTGCGAGCAGATGCACTTCACGCGGCGCCTCGGCATTGATCGCCCAGTTCAGCGCGCGCACATTGCCCGCCTCGCCACCACTGTATTCGAGCGTGACCGGGTCGGCGTTGCCACTACGGCGCAGCCTCGCGACCTCCGAGCGCAACGGGAGCAGCAGGCGAAACGAGACAGCCTCGTCGCCACCGTTGACCTCGTCGAACGAGGCGGGGTGCCACTGCTGCGGCGTCACGATCAGCGCGCGCACCTCGGCGTACGAAGCATGGATGTGGACGTCCTCACGGACGTCGCGCAGTGGGCGGCTCACCGCTGGTTGTCGCGCATCGCGGGGAACAGGATCACCTCGCGAATCGACGGCTCACCCGCCATCAGCATCACCATGCGCTCGATGCCGAAGCCGAGGCCGCCCGCGGGCGGCATCCCGTACTCGAGCGCAGTGAGGAAGTCCTCGTCCGCGATCTCCGCTTCGTCGTCGCCTTCGGCAGCCTTCTGCGCCTGCTCCCGCATGCGGTCGCGCTGCTCGACCGGGTCGTTCTGCTCCGAGTAGGCGTTCGCCATCTCGCCGCCAACGATGAACATCTCGAAGCGCTCGGCCACGGTCGGGTCGTCGGCCTTGCGCTTCGCGAGCGGTGAGACCTCCGCCGGGTAGTCGAGCAGGAACGTCGGCTGGATCAGCTTCGGCTCCACGAACTCCGACATTAGTGCGTCGAGCACGGTGCCCCATGACGCACCGTCGGCAACCTCGACGCCACGTTCGCGCGCGATCGCGCGCAGGTCGGCGAGCTCCGTGTGCTTCGTGTAGTCGATGCCCGTGTGCTCCAGCAGCGCCTCGCGATAGGTGACACGCCGCCACGGCGCTTCGAGGTCGATGACGTGCTCGCCGTACGGCAGCTGCATCGTGCCGACGACCTCGCGCGCGACGAAGCGATAGAGCTCTTCGACCATGCGCGCGACGTCGTGGTAGTCGGCGTACGCCTCGTACGACTCGAGCAGCGTGAACTCGGGATTGTGGCGTCGGTCGATGCCCTCGTTGCGAAACACACGTCCGAGCTCGAACACCTTGTCGAAGCCACCAACGAGCAGTCGCTTGAGGTGCAGCTCGAGCGAGATGCGCAGGTACAGCTCGCGGTCGAGCGTGTTGTGGTGCGTCGTGAACGGACGAGCGGCGGCACCGCCGTACTGCTCTTGCAGCACCGGCGTCTCGACCTCGATGAACCCGCGGTCGTGGAAGAAGCGCCGCACCGCGAGGACCACATCGGCGCGCAGCCGCGCGATCTCGCGTGAGCGCTCGTTGGCGATCAGGTCGAGGTAGCGCTGGCGGTAGCGCGTCTCCATGTCGGTGATGCCGTGCCACTTCTCAGGCAGCGGGCGCAGCGCCTTCGTGATCACCTGCCACGACTCGACGCCGACCGTGATCTCGCCGGTACGAGTGCGGAACAGCCGGCCCGTGGCCTGGATGAAGTCGCCGATATCGAGCAGGCTCAGCGCCTCGAACGCCGCGCCGAGGGTGTCCTGTCGCAGCTGCAACTGGATGCGGCCTGAGCCGTCGCGCAGGTCGACGAACGCAACCTTGCCCATGCCACGCTGCGCCGTGACGCGACCGGCGACCGAGACGAGCAGGTCCGAGGTGTCGCCTGGCTGGGCGCCACCCTGCTCGGCAGCCTCGAACGCCGCGACCGCAGCCTTCGCCTCGTGGGTGCGCTCCAGGCGCGCCGGGTACGGGTCACCCTCGAGGCGCAGCCGCGCACGCTTGTCGAGCCGCTGCGCGAAGAGCTCTTCCTCAGTCGGCATGCGCTGCTCCAACGAAACGGGCGGGGTTGTGTCCCCGCCCGTTCGAACTGCTTCCGCGAGTCCGGTTCTACGAGATGGAGACGACCGACATCTCTACGATGCCCTTCGGCGTCGTCACCTGCACTTTGTCACCGCGCTTCTTGCCGAGCAACGCCCGGCCGACCGGCGACTCGTGGCTGATGCG
>Ga0114969_10000432_pt1 | contig 35957 bp, 27 predicted proteins | sample M_130807_MF_Meta_FD_87316 | JGI IMG/M metagenome (GOLD analysis project Ga0114969, IMG submission 87316) | Freshwater microbial communities from Lake Montjoie, Canada to study carbon cycling - M_130807_MF_MetaG | ecosystem: Environmental > Aquatic > Freshwater > Lake | place: Lake Montjoie...
AACACCTTATGTTATTAATGCGCTGAAAGAATGTCAAGAGAACAATATACTTACTGCTTGTATTTCTTGTAATCCAGGAAGTCCTTTAGGAGAAGTATCCAACCATGCTATTGAAGTAGCCGTAGGTCCTGAATTTGTGACTGGAAGTACACGCATGAAAGCAGGTACTGCACAAAAGCTTATTTTAAATATGATTTCTACTGCTACCATGATACGATTAGGAAAAGTACAGGGCAATAAAATGGTAGATATGCAATTAAGCAATCATAAACTTATTGATCGTGGCACTAAAATGATTATGGATGAATTATGTATTGATGAAGCAAGTGCATCCAAATTAATCCTCGAAAATGGCAGCGTTCGAAAGGCAATTGAAGCATATCAAAAATAAATTAGCGGATATAAAATAAAAAGTTATATAGCCCATTTTAAAACTAAAAAATCAAAAAAAAATCGTATAATCTCCAGTGCATGGAGAAAGAAATAATATTATCATGCAAGACATTGAACCATACTACTCATGGCGTCATCTTTATGTAGCAGAGGAGGACGATATATCTCCATTCTATGGAAGAGAATACAGTGAGTTTGAATATACCAATACCGTTTATAATTATTTTATACATCCCCAATGGGATGATTTTGGATCTACAACATTATATTTAAAAGTAATATTTGCCGACTACGAACAAAACTTTGCAGTAATTGAATTTATTGGTGAATGGAATGATGCAATCAATAATGATATAATGATGCTTAAGAGAGAATTAATTGATGACATGATAAATAACGGAATCAATAAATTTATTTTAATTGGTGAAAACGTTTTAAATTTCCATGTTTCTGATGATTGTTATTATCAAGAGTGGTTTGATGAAGTAGAAGAAGGATGGATTGTAGCTTTGAATTTTAGAGAACATGTATTGCAAGAATTTAAGAAAAACAATATTGACTATTATCTCACTTTTGGAGGTGAATTGAATGATTCAAGATGGAGGACCTATAATCCTAATCAACTGTTCCAGCGCATAGAAGAAGTAATAAACCATAGATTAGCATAATAAGTTGGATTTCTTACCCTAATGATGTTATTTTTACAAAATGGTAGGATTCAGCATGATAAAAACTTTGCTTCTTAGTTTTCAGATGCTGTTACTTTTATTGTTTGTTCAACCATCGAAAACAACTGTAAAGAAAATCATACTTCAGGGTAAAGCATCTTATTACGGTGATGAATTTGATGGAAGAAAAACTGCTAACGGTGAAATTTTTAGAAATGCAGATTTTACTGCGGCGCATCGTACATTCCCATTCAATACCTATCTAAGAGTAACAAATCAAAAAAATAATTTATCAGTTACAGTTCGTGTTAGTGATCGTGGCCCATTTGTCAAGACTAGAATTATTGACCTTTCAGAATCTGCTGCTAGAAGAATAGGGAGTTACCAGCATGGCTTAGCTACTGTTAAATTAGAAGTACTTAATATAATACAACGAACCAAAGAAATTGATAGCTTGTTTACTTGTAATGACATCTTAGATTGCTTAGGAAATATAGAGACGATTAGCAAAAATTCTATTTCACTTTGGAGAACGAAAGACCTTATTCACATGCTTTATGTAGCAAATGAACTATATCTTCAGGAGGATATTGAAAAAGTTATAATAGTTGGTCAAGGAGTATCAAGTAATAGAATGTATCACTTAATAATTACAGACATTGAATCTAAAAAGATTGCAAGAGAACAAATGGACTACTATGAAAAAAAAGGATTTATGAATGTATTATTATTTCAATAAATGATTTAAACACCAAATTTATTTTTTAGTAGTTTTGAAACAACTTCTCTATCGTTAGAAAAAGTAAAATCAAGAGGATCCAATTTATCTAGTTGTATCCATTTAAATTTTTCTTCACCATCTTTTTCAGGTTTTTTGAAATTTTCTCTATAATTATTTATTAATTCAACGGGGCAATTCGCATGATAATATATACCAACCACTTGGTGATTTTCATTAAATGCTGATCGAACAAAGATTTCGGATGTATGGAAGTGTTCTAATTTTAAGATTTCAATATTTAACTCCTCCTTTAACTCACGTTGCAGGCATTCCGGAATGCTTTCACCAAACTGTAGCCCACCACCAGGAAACTTTAGCATATAGGTATTAAAATGATACTCTTCCGCAACTAAGATTTCCTTATCTTGATTAATTAATAAACCATAAACCCTAATATTAAAATATTCCTTGTTTTTCATGGCTTTCAATAGATTTAACTGTAAAAATAAGCTAATATCTTACATTATTAAAAAACGATAAAGTGACCAAATTCAAATGAAACCTATTAAATTCAGGATTATGTACCACTGAATAGTCGAAATTTAAATGAGAATCGTAAATATCTTACAACAGTCCATTAAAATAAAACAAGTAAAAAAAGAATACGTTTAATTGTAATAAATTAATTAAAATGAAATATTTAAAATTAAAATATACACTAACTTGTGGAGATATGAAAAAAATAATTCTTATTTATTGTGTACTTGCAGTCACAATTATATCTTGTGCTAAAGATGATAGCACATCACCAGCAACGATAGATAACGGAACTGGAGTAAATCCATCAAGTGTTCCAGCAACTTTCACTCAAAAAGTTTTAATCGAAGAGTTTGTTGGTGCAGGACAAGCACAGTGCACTGATGGGTTTGTAAAGCAAGACAATATCATTGTATCAAATCCAAAAACATCTGTTCCTGTAACCATTCATTATAGCGATGCAATGGAAATACCTCAATATACAACGCTATTTACAAACTTTAGCAATGGTTCAGCGGCTATGTTTCCCTCTGCACTAATAAACAGAACAGCTTCACTTAGTACAGCAATCTTGAATAGATTACAGTGGCAATCAAATTTTGATGTTGCTAAAGGAAAAGCCGCTAGTAGTGGATTAATGATAAAATCTACAGTTTCTGGAACAACTGCAACTGTTGAAGTTCATTGCGGTTTTAATCAAACATTAACAGGAAACTATACAGTATCGATTTACTTATGTGAAAACAATGTAAAAGGAATTGGAAATTTATATGATCAGCGAAACGCTTATAATACTACCGCCGGACATGCATACTATAATTTGGGAGACCCAATATTAAATTACAACCATAATTATGTTTTAAGAAAAGTTGCAAGTGCTGCTATGGGGGATGCAATACCTACAGAAAAAATTATTAAAGGTGGGGAATACGTTAAAACATACAACATAAATATAGGAAACTATAAATTAAACGACTTAAATATAATTGCATTCATTAGCAAAAATGGAACAAGTGCGATTGACCAGCCTATTATAAATGTGCAACAAGTTAAATTAGGATCGACAAAGAACTGGGATTAAAAAAATACATTATATAAAAAGCGGCGAAATGTGAAAATATTTCGCCGCTTTTATAAGTAAGTCTACTGTAAGAAAACTAAATATATGCTAAATACTCGTTTGTGAATGATAGTAAAATTGCTTTATCCAAATGATAAAACAAACCAACATGAAAAAATTATTATTATTAATTGCTAGTACTGGATTTCTTTTCTCGTCTTGCCAAAAAGATGAAAGCATGAGTCCCACATTTGACTTACAATCACCTACAAGTCGCATTTCAGCTCCAAACAGCGCGGCTGTAAGTCCATTACCTTCAAAATTTCTTAAAAAGATATTAGTTGAAGAATATGTTGGAACAAGTTATCCATTAGTTCCGGAAGCTAATTACGATCTTCAACAATTAGTTTCCACGAATCGTGATCGCGTATTTTCAGTTGGAATGCATTTCAACGACCCACTGGCAACTACACAGACAAGTAAAATGCTTGCTGCTTTAGGAAATACCAGTCCAACAATTCCTTCTGGCACAGTTGATCGCCAAGTAGTAAACGGGTTGTTGTTTACTGATTCAAAAACGTTTCCAAATGCAATTGCAAGATCACTATCACGCTCACAAAACTGTGGAATTGCAATATCCTCAAACGTATTAAAGCGTAAAATTAATATAAATATTTATTGCGGGTTTCTTGCAACAATGCCAGGAAACTATAATATTACGGCATATTTAGTAGAAGATAAAATTATAAATACACCTTTTAATTTACAACAAACAAATGGATTTGACCAAACCTTTGGAAGTCATTTTTTCCATCTCGGAAATCCAATTCCTTACTATGCCCAATATAATGTAATTTCAAAGGTATTAACTAATTCTACAGGAGATGCTATCAATCCAAATGCAAATATAGCTGGAGGAACATATATTCACCCAATTATTGTAGATGTACCAAAAAAACTTGATCCAAACAGCAAGTTTAAAATAATAGCATTCTTAACAAACACATCAACAAATGAAATTGTAAATGTTCAAGAAGCAGAATTAGGAATATTAAAAGATTGGAATTAAAATTCATGTTATAAAACAAAAGAGAAGGCTTTTAGCCTTCTCTTTTGTTTTATAACATGGCCAATAATTCAGAAATAATCATTGCTGTTGCACCCCAAATTTTTCTTTCCTCAATAAAATAGTAAGGTGCGCTAACAGTATTTCCAAGAGATGATGAAAACTCTCCCTCCATCAAATTACCCTCTTCAAGAAAATCAGATAAATAGGGAGTCAATACTTTTACAACTTCATCTTGACTCAAAATAAATTCTGGAGTAACCCTTGTTATACCAATAAATGGATAAACAAGAAATTTACTTGGTGGGATATATAAAGAAGTCAATTTACTTAAAATTTCGATTTCCTCCTTAGCTACCCCAATCTCTTCAAATGTTTCACGTAAGGCGGTTTCTTCATTACTCAAATCATCATTTTCAATTTTACCACCAGGAAAACTAATCTGATTTGCGTGAACAAAATTACCTCCCGACCGTTCAATTAAAGTAATTCTTGTTAGGCTAGTTTTAGGATCTGGAAAAAGCAATGCAAGAACACATGCAGTACGATAATCATTTTCCCTATCTAGATAATAACTGGCAGGAAAACGATGCATTGGCGCCATTGTTTGATGTGTTGCAACCCCAGGCAATTCGTTTAGTGAATTTTTTCGAATTGATTCCACAATATTATTGAATAAAAAATCACTCATTAAACAGATGCTATAACATTTCCATTACTTTTAACATCAGAGCGCTTCCTTTCGCCAATTTGTTGGCGCCACATAGCATAATACAATCCCTTAAGTTCTATTAGTTCATCATGACGACCAGACTCTACAATATGGCCCCTTTCTAAAACATGAATTTTATCAGCATGCATAACAGTAGAAAGACGATGAGCAATAAGAATTGTAATATGACTACTATTATCCGAAATATTTCGAACAGTCTCGGAAATTTCTTCTTCCGTTAATGAATCTAATGCAGAAGTTGCTTCATCAAAAACAAGAAGAGATGGATGACGTAATAATGCTCGCGCAATAGATAATCTTTGCTTTTCACCTCCTGAAACTTTTACTCCACCTTCACCAATAACAGTATCTAGACCTTTCTCAGCTCTAGTCAATAAATTAGAAAGAGCGGCTTTATTCAACATTTCCAAACACTCATTATCAGTTGCCTTTGGAGCGACAAACAATAAATTTTCTCGAATAGTTCCTGAAAACAATTGGGTATCCTGCGTAACTAATCCGATCTGGGATCGTAATTCATCAAGATTAATATCAAGAGTGCTTTTGTCATTATAAAGTATTTTACCTTCTTGTGGACGATATAAGCCTACTAGTAATTTTACTAATGTTGTCTTGCCAGATCCTGAAGGACCTACGAATGCTACGGTTTGACCAACATTGGTTTCAAATGATATATCATTAACAGCATTTGTATTAGCTGATTGATGTTTAAAAGCAACTTTTTTGAATTCGAATTTTGAGATCATTCCCAATTTAATAGGATTTTCAGGTCGAGGCTCAGGTTTTATATTTAATATTTCCTCAAAATTAGCTAGAGAAACTTCCGCTTCACGATAAACATTAATGATATTACCCATTTCCTGCAAAGGACCAAAAATGTAGAACGAATAAATGAACATTGTAAAAAACTGACCAATAGAAATCTGCTTAGAAAAAATCAAATATAACATTACAAACATAATCGCAGTACGAAGAAAGTTAACACAGGTTCCTTGAATAAAACTCAAACTCCGAATATATTTCACTTTCTTCAATTCAAGTTTAAGAATTTTATTAGTAGTAGAATTCAATCTTTCAATTTCTTGTTGAGATAATCCTAAACTTTTTACAAGTTCAATATTCCTTAACGACTCAGTGGTAGATCCTGCCAAAGCAGTAGTTTCAGCAACAATTACTTTTTGAATTTTCTTAACTTTTTTACTGAGATAAGAACTTAAAATAGCCAAGATTGGAATTGTACCAAAATAAATAGGAGCGATAATCCAATGTACATTAACCGCATAAACCGAAACAAATATGATTGCAACAACAGAAGTAAAAAGCACACTTACAAAAGCATTTATCAATTTTTCAACATCAGATCTAACCTTTTGTAATTTACCTAATGTCTCACCACTACGTTGATCTTCGAAAACTTCGTAAGGTAATTCTAAACTATGGCGAATACCATCAGAATATATCTGAGCACCTAAACGCTGGGTAATAACATTCACATAATAATCTTGAAAATTTTTCGCTACACGGCTTACAAATGCAACTCCCATTGCTGCAAGTAAGAGCCATCCAACGCCTTTAAAAAATTGGGCTCTTGTGAGCTTGTCAAAATTTGTAGCATAATCATCAATTATATGCTTAAAAATGTAAGGATCAAGTAGAGAGAATACTTGATTAATAGCAGCAAGAGCAAGGGCTAGAATAATTAATTTCCAGTATCCCTTAAGATAAAAGTATAATAGTTTCATATATATTTTGAATGTTCAAAGATAGGAATTAACAACGGCATGTTATTAAGACAATAGAATATGGAAATAATACCAGCAATAATTTGTAAATTTGAACCGCTATCAAACAATATTGACGATCCACCACATGAAATATTTTATCCTTCTTTCATTAATATTCTTAGGTTTTACCTCTTTCGCTCAGCATACAATAGTTATGAAAAATGGAGAGAAAATGGAAGGCGAACTTCAATCGATTAAGGATAATACCGTTACCTTCTTCCATAAAGGTAGTATTATCACCTTTCAAGTTGGAGAAATAAGTGGTATTCAATTTGGAGATATAATTAAACCATATAGTGGTGGTAGCACTGCAACTGGCACAAAAGGAGTTTCCTTTGTAATGCCTGGACGTAAATTAAATAAGCAACCTAAAGTTGATAATTTAACTATGGAAAGAGGTATTGTAGTTGTATCAATTACAATCAATAAATACGGAAACGTTATTAAAGCAGATCCAGGAGCAGAAGGAACTACCACTACAAGTCAATATTTATCAACTAAGGCAAAACAGGCAGCTGAAAGCTCAATGTTTGACGGTGGCACAACCATGCCCCTTGAACAGAAAGGAACCATTACAGTAACATTTTAATACCCATTAACAAAACCTAAAGAGCTGCATAATAATGTGGCTCTTTTTTTTGCTTTATTTCAAACGGCTTCGGCTCTTCATTAACAACTATAAATAGGTTTTTAAACTAAAGATGACTAATTGGCTCAATGAATACTATTATAGGTAACAATGGCATATTAATAAAAATAAACATGACAATTATACCTTCATTTTTATACTTTTAGCTATTGGGATAATGTTTGATAGGTCATTACAAAAATAATTAAATTATGAACTTTAATCAATTTACTACAAAGTCGCAAGAAGCTGTTAAGCAAGCTCAAAGTATTGCTACTTCTAATGGTCAGCAAGCTATTGAAACTGGTCACATTTTAAAAGCATTATTGGAAGTGGATGAAAATGTAGTTCCATTCCTGCTGAAAAAACTCAACGTAAATTTTACACAGTTTGAGAATAAATTAAATACTATTGTATCTAATTATCCTAAAGTTTCAGGTGCGAATCCCTACTTAGGAAATGATGCTTCTGTCGCTTTACAAAAGGCAGAACAACTCATAAAAGAATTTAAAGATGAATTTGTTTCTGTTGAACATCTTCTATTAGGAATTTTAGCAGGAAAAGATAAAGTTGCAAAGCTATTAAAAGAGGAAGGTGTAAATGAAAAAGATTTACGCAGTGCCATCCTTGAATTACGCAAAGGAGAACGTGTTACGAGCGCTAGTGCTGAAGAAACTTATAACTCACTAAGTAAATATGCAAGAAACTTAAATACTCATGCAAGAGAAGGTAAATTAGATCCAGTAATTGGTCGTGATGAAGAAATAAGAAGAGTGCTTCAGATATTATCGAGAAGAACAAAAAATAATCCCATTTTAATTGGCGAACCAGGCGTTGGTAAAACTGCGATTGCAGAAGGTTTAGCGCACCGAATAATTAATGGTGATGTTCCAGAAAATTTGAAAAGCAAAGTAATTTATTCTCTTGATATGGGATCATTAATTGCTGGTGCAAAATACAAAGGTGAATTCGAAGAACGCTTAAAAGCAGTTGTGAAAGAAGTTACAAGTGCTGACGGTGAAATTGTATTATTTATAGATGAAATACATACACTTGTTGGTGCTGGAGGCGGCGAAGGAGCAATGGATGCCGCCAATATTTTAAAACCAGCATTAGCGAGAGGTGAACTTCGTGCTATTGGAGCAACTACTTTAAATGAATATCAAAAGTTTATTGAAAAAGATAAAGCACTAGAACGCCGATTTCAAAAAGTAATGGTAGAGGAACCCGATGTTCAAGATGCAATTTCTATTCTACGTGGGTTGAAAGAACGTTACGAAACTCATCACAAAGTGCGAATAAAGGATGATACAATTATCGCCGCTGTTGAATTAAGTGATCGCTATATTAATGATCGCTTTCTCCCTGACAAAGCAATTGATCTTATCGATGAAGCAGCAGCTAAACTTCGCATGGAAATGGATTCTGTACCACTTGAACTTGACGAAATTCAACGCAAAATCATGCAATTGGAAATTGAACGTGCCGCTATTAAAAGAGAAGGTGACGCAAAAAAAGTTGATGAGATAAGCGAAGATCTTGCAAATTTAAATGAACAGCGAAATGCTGTAAAAGGAAGATGGGAATCTGAGAAGAAAATAATAGATACCATCCAACAAACAAAAGAAAATATTGAAAACTTTAAATTAGAAGCAGACCAAGCTGAACGTGCTGGTGATTATGGAAAAGTTGCAGAAATCCGTTACGGAAGAATAAAAGAAGCAGAAGAAAAACTTGTTTCATTGAATGTAACATTGGTTGATGCGCAAAAGGATAAAGCGATGATTAAAGAAGAAGTAGATAGTGAAGATATTGCAGATGTAATTAGTAGATGGACTGGAATTCCAGTAACGAGAATGTTACAAAGCGAACGCGATAAACTATTGAAACTAGAAGAAGAATTGCATGAACGTGTAATAGGACAAGAAGATGCGATTGCTGCGATCTCAGATGCTGTAAGAAGAAGTAGAGCTGGATTACAAGACATGAAACGACCAATAGGTTCATTTATATTTCTTGGAACAACGGGAGTTGGCAAAACTGAATTAGCAAAAGCGTTAGCAGAGTATTTATTCAATGATGAAAATGCAATGACCCGTATTGACATGAGTGAGTTTCAAGAGAAACATTCGGTAAGCAGATTGATTGGAGCGCCTCCAGGATATGTTGGATATGACGAGGGAGGACAATTAACAGAATCAGTTCGAAGAAGACCTTATTCAGTAGTATTACTCGATGAAATAGAGAAAGCACATCCCGATGTATTTAATATCTTATTACAAGTTTTGGATGATGGAAGGTTAACAGATAATAAAGGAAGAACTGCAAACTTCAAGAATACAATCATCATTATGACTTCAAATATTGGGGCTCATATTATCCAAGAAAATACGGAGAAGATGACAGACAAAAATCGTGATACAGTTTTAGCAAAAACTAAAGTTGAAGTATTCGATATTCTAAAGAAAACAATTCGTCCTGAGTTTTTAAATCGTATTGATGAGATTATTATGTTCAATCCATTAAGTCGTGAAGAGATACGAGAAATTGTAAGTTTACAATTTAAGTCGGTTGCGAATATGCTTTCAAAAAATACGATTCAATTAACGATTACTTCAGAAGCAATTGATTGGTTAGCTCAATTAGGTTATGATCCACAGTTTGGTGCACGACCATTAAAACGTGTAATGCAAAAGCGTGTATTGAATGAATTAAGCAAGCAGATTTTATCAGGAACAATTAATAAAGAAGATAAAATTGAAATCGATTTAGATGATAAAAATAATTTCATATTTAGAAATGTTGTTCAAGAATTAAGTCTCTAATTTAAATTAACAAAAAATCACCGATCAAAAAATTTTTGATCGGTGATTTTTAATTGAGTATCTTTTAAAATATTTCTTACTTACTCTTCTTCAATGAAAAAGTAAAAGTACTGCCTGTATTGTATTCACTTTGAACGGAAATTTGTTGGCCATGTGCTTCGATAATATGTTTAACGATTGCAAGCCCTAATCCAGTCCCCCCCTGATCTCTTGATCTGCTTTTATCTACTCTATAAAACCTTTCGAATAAGCGTGGCAAATGGCTCTTTTCTATTCCAATTCCATCATCTTGCACATCGACAATAATTTTATCACCAGCATCTGTAAATCGAACATTTGTTTTACCATCTTTTTTACCGTATTTAATTGAATTAAAAATAAGATTTACTAAAACTTGTCGAATAAGATCTTTATCTGCATAAACATATGGTTGTTTATCTAAAGGATTATCTAAAACAACTTTTACATTTCGTTCAGAGGCTTGCATTTCTAAAGATTCAATTACATCGATAACTAAATCTTTAAAATCAAATGTGCGTTGCTCAATAATTAACACGCCAGCTTCTAACTTTGAAATCGATTCAAGATCTTCAACAATGCTTATTAAACGATCTAAACTTCTACTTGCCTTATTTAGATATAAAATATTAATATCAGCGTCTTCAATACCACCATCAATTAATGTATGAACATATCCTTGAATACTAAAAATAGGTGTTTTAAGTTCGTGAGATACATCACTTAAAAATTCACGACGAAAATTTTCAGTTTGTTTTAATTGATCAATTTCATCTCGAGATTCATTACTCCAATCTATTAATATTTTATTTATTTCGGAGGTAATATCAGATTTACCTTCAACAAAGGGGCGAAGTGGTTCGTTAGGATTTCTTAAGCGAAGAATATTTTTATGGATCTGATTTAAATTAGTAAAAATGTATCGTTGATATAAAAATATAAAAGCAATCCCCATCAATAAAAAAGCACTAATAAAAATAATTATTCCAAAATACCATGGAGCAATAATACTGAATGCAAAAAATAGGAAGTAAGTTACTACGGATAATAAGATCGAAATAATTAAAGAAGTTGAAATTGCTAAAGAGGTAGGTTTCATTTATATGCTACAAACTTAAATCTAAAACCTCAACAAAAGAAATAAATTACAATAAAAATCACCAATCAATATTTTGGAAATTTGCGCTGATTAAATATCGAATTTATATCCAATTCCCTTTATTGTCTTTATTGATTCGTCACCTAATTTTTCTCTTATTTTGCGAATATGAACATCTATCGTACGATCACCTACTATAATATCACTTCCCCAAACGCGAGCTAAAATATCTTCTCTTGTGAAAACTTTTCCTGGCTTTGAAGTGAGCAACGATAATAATTCAAATTCTTTACGTGGAAATGAAATCGGTAATTCATCTCTATAAACTAGATACGATTCTCGGTCAATCTTTAAATTTCCAATTTGAATGATAGGAATCGCACTAGAGCTATTCGCACTTCCATTTACTCTTCTCAAAAGTGCTTTAATACGGCTAATCATAATTCGTGGCTTAATTGGCTTAGAAATATAATCATCTGCACCAACATCAAATCCTGCAATTTGAGAGTACTCTTCGCTACGAGCAGTTAAAAAAGTAATAATTGTATTTTGCAACTCAGGAATTTCACGCATGTGGCGACACGCTTCTATCCCATCCATAATTGGCATCATTATATCTAGAATTACCAGTTGTGGCTTTTCCTTTTTAGCGATGTCAACGGCTTCCTTTCCATTTTTAGCTAGCAAAACCTGGAAACCTTCTTTCTTAAGGTTATACTCCATAAATTCCAGTATATCCGGCTCGTCGTCTGCAAGTAGAATCTTGATCGTATTGTTAACCATGTTCTTTTTTAATTCGGATCAAAGATGAATCTAATATATTATCAAAATGTTAATTCTGTATTAAGTAAATACTCCTTTTAAAAACTGCTTTAAAAGAATGAATTGAAACTACTGTTACTATATGGCGAATTTACGAAGTGATTAATTGTAAAAAAATAAAACCTTTAGATGTTCAAATTTAAAATTTTTATTAGGAAAAGCAGTATTTCTCGCTAAAAAGGCAATTATTAACATTAAGATAACATATCCGTAAACTAGCAATAACAATTTGTTAATCTCTTTGTTCCCGGAAAAGAAAACTAAATTTAAATGAAATCATTGAAAAACAAATGGTTAGTGGCACTCGCGTGTCTACTTTACCTCTCAGCATTGTCACCAGCACATGCTCAAATTGTTGATCCAGATCAACAAACCACCAAATTTGTTGACCCAGAACAACAAGATTCTACTCAAAGCACAATTGCAAAGCTTTACCAAGACGTAGAAATTATGAAAAAATTAAAGGTAAGTGGGTACATGCAAGCGGAGTATCAAGTTGCCGATTCAAGTGGAATTAAGAGTTTTGCTGGAGGGGACTTTCCAACTTACGAAGACAAAAGATTTTTATTAAGAAGGGCACGATTAAAAATTGCTTGGTATAATATCCATTCTAGCTATGTATTTCAAATTGACGCCGTTGAAAATGGAGTTCCATCTTTAAAGGATGCTTATTTCAAATATACTGATCCATATTTAGAATTATTTTCAATAACCGCAGGAGTCTTCAATCGTTCATTTGGATATGAAATTGGTTATTCTTCAAGCGATCGTGAAGCACCAGAACGTGGGCGAATGTCACAAATTATTTTTCCTAATGAACGTGATTTAGGATTTATGGTAACAGTTCAAGCTCCAAAAACTTCGCGTTGGAGTTTTTTGAAATTAGATGCAGGATTAGTTAGTGGTACAGGAGTTGGCGCTAAAGAATTTGATAAGAAAAAAGATTTTGTATCTCATCTTTCAATAAACAAATCATCAAACAATGAAAAAATAAAAATTGGTCTAGGAGCATCATTATATGATGGAGGATTTGTATTAATAAATGACACTGTATATACGATGAACATCGTAAATGATACCACAAAATTTATTGTAGAGAACGACAAAATAGGAGACTTTTCTAAACGTACTTACTATGGTTTAGATGCACAAGTAAGTATTGATTGGGTTGGAGGAATTACAACTATTCGCGCAGAATACATTGCAGGAACACAACCCTCAACAGCAACGGATTCAAAAAGTATTTCAGTTCCAATTTATGGTGCTGATGGAAAAACCGGAGTTGGTGCTTATGCATATAATCGTAAATTTAATGGGGCATATTTTTACTTCTTACAAAATATAGGACAATCAAAAGCGCAATTGGTTGTAAAATATGATTGGTATGATCCAAATACTGAAGTTTCTGGAAATCAAATCGGAATTACTGGCACAAAAACATCCTCTGCTGACGTGAAATTTACAACACTAGGATTAGGGGCGATCTGGCGATTTGACCAAAACATGAAATTTATGGCATACTATGACATTGTAAAAAATGAATCTACTCAATTAAAGGGATTTACTCAAGACATAAAAGACAATGTATTAACACTGCGATTACAATATAGATTCTAATATTAAAAAAAAACTTAAACTAAACTTTAAATTACCATAACATGAAACGTAATAATATTATCATAATCATTGGTTTCTTTGCATTATTCAATGTAAAAGCAAACGCACAAAAAATTGTTTTAAAAGGTAGTGATACCGTTCTTCCTCTATCCCAAAAAGAAGCGGAAGAGTACATGAAAATTAATAAAGGAGTGAGCATTTCAGTCGTAGGCGGAGGATCAGGTGTGGGAGTTGCTGCATTAATAGATGGAACTACTGAAATTGCAATGTCATCTCGTCCAATCAAAATGGATGAAAGATTAAAATTACAAGAGGCGGGACGCGCTTATAAAGAAGTAACCATTGCATTTGATGCTTTAGCAGCAATCGTAAATCCTTCCAATAAAGTTTCACAATTAACACGTGAACAACTTGAAGGAATTTACACAGGGAAAATTACAAATTGGAAAGATGTTGGAGGTGATGATTTAAAAATTGTTGTTTATGCTAGAGAAACTTCATCAGGAACTTATGAGTTCTTTAAAGAACATGTATTAAATCGTAAAAACTATTCAAGTAGTGTATTAAATATGCCAGCATCGGGAGCAATTATTCAGTCTGTTAGTCAAACAAAAGGTGCTATTGGATATGTTGGTTTAGCATACCTTGGAAAAGAAGTTAAAACACTAGGCCTTTCTTATGATAAAGGAAAAACATTTGTTAAACCATCTGTTGCAACAGCTAAAGATAAAACTTACCCAGTTGTTCGTCCATTATTCTATTATTACCCATCAAATAAAGAAAAATTAGTAAAGCCATTTATTGATTATGTTTTATCTGTAGAAGGTCAAAAAAATGTTGCTACTATTGGGTATATTACATTAAAATAATTTTGCAATAAAAATTAATATGAAAAAGTTAGCAGCAATTTTAAGTGTTGTTTTCATAGCAAGCTGCGGTGGAAATGATGCAAAAAAAGATTCATCACAAAACACAAATAATGATGCTAAAATTTCATTTACTGTGAAAGGAAGTGATACTGTATTACCATTAACGCAGAAGGAAGCTGAAGAGTTTATGAAAAAACATCCGGAAACATCAATAACGGTTGTTGGTGGTGGTTCTGGAGTTGGTATAACTGCTCTTATGGAAGAAACAACGGATATCGCTATGTCGTCACGACCGTTAAAAATGGAAGAAAAAATAAAATTTGAAGAGAAAAAGTTATACCTTAAAGAAGTAATCATTGCAAATGATGCGCTTGCTGTTGTAGTTAATTTGAAAAATAAAATTGACAAATTAACTCACGAGCAAATTGCAGATATTTATACTGGTAAAATCACAAACTGGAAAGAAGTTGGGGGTGCTGATTTGAAAATAATCGTCTATGCTAGAGAAACCTCATCAGGAACTTATGAATTCTTTAAAGAACATGTAATGGACAAAAAGAATTATGCTACTTCAGTTTTAAATATGCCGGCAACTGGTGCAATCGTTCAATCGGTAAGTCAAACTGATGGAGCTATTGGATATGTTGGACTTGCTTATGAAACTAAAGAAATTAAGCCTCTTGCTGTATCCTATGATACCGGAAAGACTTACATTTTGCCTTCCGTTGGTGCTGCACAAGATGGGACTTATCCAGTTGCAAGACCGTTGTATTACTATTATGCTACTGAAAAAGAGTCTATTACAAAACCATTTATCGATTATATTCTTTCTGAAGAAGGTCAAAAATTTGTTCTTGAAATAGGATATGTTCCTTTAAAAAAATAACCTAATTTAACGCTCCATTAGAGCCACCTTGTGAAGAAATTTATAGAGAAATTAATTGAGGGCGCCCTCATGATCAGCAGTACCGTAACAACGCTTACAGTACTGCTGATTACTATTTTTCTATTTAAGGAAGGAACCTCACTTTTCAGCCAATCGCCACTTGAGGGTGATAACATTATTGTAGTAAACAGCTCCAATCCAATTGCTCATATTTCCTCGATTCAAATTAAGGATATTTTCGATCAGAAAATTACACATTGGGATTCGCTAGGCGGAAAAAAAGATTCTATTATCCTTTTTACTTTTAATGATTTAAGCACTTATTTTTCGGATGATGAAATTGGTGCAAACTTTGAATTCCTTCCGCATAAGATTGACTCGCTAGTTAATATTGAGCCGGGAATAATTGCTGTATTTTCAAAAAAATATCTTGATCCTAAATTTGCTGGAAAAAAAATTAAAATTGATAATATTTCAGTAACGCAATTCCTATCAGAGAAAGAATGGTTTCCAACGGCTAATCCCGCAGTACAATTAGGAGCCTTACCATTAATTCTTGGAACGTTATGGGTCAGTTTAATTGCAATATTAATTGCCTTACCTATCGGATTAGCAACAGCAATTTATTTAGCAGAAGTAGCGAATGCTAAAATGCGAAATATCTATAAGCCAATCATTGAATTATTAGCAGGGATTCCCTCTGTGGTTTATGGTTTCTTTGGATTAATTGTGATTGTGCCAATGGTGCAACAAACATTTAATTTACCTGTTGGAGAAACTGCATTATCAGGAAGTATTTTGCTAGCGATTATGGCTCTTCCCACTATCATCACAGTTTCTGAAGATGCCATTCGTAATACACCACGTTCGATGAAAGAAGCAAGCCTGGCCTTAGGAGCAAATCGTTGGCAAACCATCGTACGTGTAACTATACCAAATTCTATTTCCGGTATTTCGGCAGCTGCAATTTTAGGAATCGGAAGAGCTATAGGTGAAACGATGGCAGTATTAATGGTAACAGGAAATGCAGCGGTTATACCTCATTCTTTACTTCAACCAGTTCGTACAATCCCAGCAACTATCGCCGCCGAATTAGGTGAAGCTCCAAAAAATGGAATTCATTACAAAGCATTATTTGCGTTAGGATGTATATTATTCTTAATAACAATGATCATCAATATTTGGGTTGATTATATCTCAAGAAAAAGAGGGAATTATTCAAAATAAAAAATGGACACTAGCTCTCGTAAACGTCTCGCCGAAAATACGGCATTTTGGATTTTCAGGATTTTAAGTCTTGGGGTTATTGGTATATTATTTTCAATACTCGGTTTTATTTTATCCAAAGGTTTAAGTGTTATCAGTTGGGATTTCATAACAAAAATGCCAGAAGATGGTATGACCAAAGGAGGAATATATCCTGCTATCATCGGAACTTTTTACCTTATCGCTGGAAGTATGTTATTCGCATTTCCTATTGGATTAATGTCGGGTATATACACGAATGAATATGCAAGAGAAGGTAAAATAAAGCGTTTTATAAAATTAATGACAGCCAACTTAGCAGGAATTCCATCCATTGTTTTCGGTTTATTTGGGATGGCTCTTTTTGTTAACGGGATGGGATTTGGCGACTCTATCATAGCTGGTTCACTAACTTTAGGATTACTTGTATTACCAATTATTATCAGAACAACAGAAGAATCATTAAAAGCCATTGATAATTCTTTCCGACATGCAAGTTTAGCATTAGGTGCCACGAAACTTCAAACGATAGGCAGAGTAACTTTACCTATGGCAATGCCAAATATTATTACAGGAATAATATTGAGTATTGGCAGAGTATCGGGTGAAACAGCACCAATTTTATTTACCGTTGCAGCGTATTTTCTTCCAAAATTACCAACTAGTATTTATGATCAGGTAATGGCCTTACCATACCATCTTTATGTTATTTCAACAAGTGGAACAAATATTCAAGAATCAAGAGCAATGGCTTATGGAACAGCTGTAGTCTTGATTTTAATAGTCCTCATTTTAAATCTAATTGCGAATGCTATTCGTCGCTCTTTAGGTAAGAAATATAAAATAAATTAAGCAACGATCCGAACCACTATATGCAGAAGATAGAAAGCAATAATGTTCATTTGTACTATGGTACTTTTCATGCATTGAAAGGAATCAATATGTCGATTGAAAAAAATACGGTGACTGCTCTTATCGGCCCATCAGGCTGCGGGAAATCAACCTTTTTACGTTTATTTAATCGTATGAACGATCTTATAGATGGTGTTCGAATTGAAGGCCAATGCTTGATTGATGCGAAAGATATTTATAGTAAAGAAGTGCGCATCGAAGAATTACGTAAACGCGTTGGAATGGTATTTCAAAAACCAAATCCTTTTCCAAAAACAATATTCGAAAATGTTGCATACGGATTGCGTGTAAATGGAATTACTCACTCCACATTTATCGAAGAAAGAGTTGAACGCTCATTAAAACAAGCTGCTCTTTGGGAAGAAGTTAAAGACAAATTAAAAAAGTCGGCAATGGAATTGTCAGGTGGACAGCAACAACGACTATGTATTGCACGTGCCTTAGCAATTGAACCTTCTGTATTGTTAATGGATGAACCAGCATCTGCACTTGATCCTATCTCAACAGCTAAAATAGAAGAACTGATCTACGAGCTAAAATCACAGTACACAATTATGATTGTAACACATAACATGCAGCAAGCTGGTCGTGTAAGTGATACAACTGCGTTCTTTTACCTAGGAGAATTAATTGAGTATGATTCAACAAAGAAAATATTTACGAATCCTACCGAAGTAAGAACACAAAATTATATTACTGGACGTTTTGGTTGATCCAAAATAAATCCCTTACCAATTATTAATCGTTAAAATAGTCTAATAATTTTCACCATGACGCATCTCGATGTTGAATTAAAAAATCTAAAAAATGACATGCTTGAAATGTTTGAGCTTGTACTTTCTCAATTAAATAAATCGAAAGAAGCTTTATTTCAATTCGACAAAGACCTTGCAAGAGAAGTTCTCGTGAATGAGAAACGTGTAAATGGTTTTGAGCTTAAATTAGATCGTGATTGTGAAAATATTATTGCTCTTTTTAATCCAGTAGCAATTGATTTAAGATTTGTTTTAGCCTGCATGAAAATAAATTCTAACCTAGAAAGAATTGGTGATATTGCAGAGGGAATTTGTCAGTTTGTTTTAAATATTAAACTTGATCCAGAAAAAGAATTATTAGAAAAAACACGATTGTTAGAAATGTTCGAGACTGGCGCAATCATCTTAACAGATGTAATGACTGCCTTCGAAATGGAAGATACACGTTTAGCTCGAAGCGTGTTCAAAAAAGATGAAATTCTTGATCAAATAAACATGAATGCGAATGAATCAGTTGGTGATTTTATAAAGAATAACTTAGATCGCATCAACCAAAGTTTATACACGCTAAGTATCATCCGTAAATTAGAACGCGTTGGCGATCAATGCAAAAATATTTCAGAGGAAATTATTTTTTATATAGAAGCAAAAGTCCTAAAACACAAACCAAGATCTCAAAAACAAGAGATGCCTGGAGAAGGCAGTTAATTTGATGATTTGAAAATGCGATGATTTGAAAATGCAATGATTTGAAGATGCGATGATTTGAATCTCAAAACAGATTTTAATAATGAAGTTTTTGATTAAAGGCAGTAGCCGCTTGAATGTATGTTGGAAAATAAATTTATTGATTTAAATTAGTTTAGATTTTACTTCCAAAATTGTTTCAAATAAACTAGAACAGGATTTTAGGATTTACTTTGATTTAAAGGATTTGAATGTTATATAAAATTTAGATTTTACATCCTTTCTATCCAGATTTGGTAACTCAGGATATTCCAATTATCTACTTTCTTCAAAACATTTTTTAACCACTCCTAAAAACTCATCGTACATTCCTACATTGCAAGCGATGATTTCTCGTCCGAAAAGAAAATTATCAGTGCCTGAAAAATCGCTTACCTTCCCTCCTGCTTCTAAAACGATAAATGCTCCTGCCGCAACATCATATGAGTTGAGGCCGTATTCATAAAACCCTTCGAATCGACCACAAGCTACATAAGCCAAATCAACAGCGGCAGAGCCTAAGCGACGTAAGCCATGTGTATTACGCATACAGTAATCAAACACTTCCATATAAGGACCCATTCGCTCATAATTCGTGTAAGGAAATCCAGTAGCTAATAATGATTTTGAAACAGTATCAATTTTAGAAACAGAAATTGGTTTTTCATTCATCCATGCTCCTCCACTCTTCCAAGCATAAAAGCATTCATCAAGATTTATCTCATATACAATTCCTAAAACTAATTTGTTTTGGTAAGTCAATCCAACACTTACGCAATAACATGGAATCCCATGAACAAAATTAGTTGTACCATCTAAAGGATCAATAATCCATTGGTAATCACGATCAGATATTGAAAGAGTATTTTCTTCAGTAATAAATCCTGCATCAGGGATTAACTTTTGCAATCCTTGAACTAAAATTAATTCGGCATTTTTATCGACATATGAAACTAAATCATTGAAGCCTTTGTATTCAACAGCATTAGCATTAAAAGAAATTCTTTGCTGACGAATGAAATCACCTGCTAATTTAATTATCGAAATTGCCTCTTCACAAATAATTTTTAAATCAATCATTCAATTTCAACTTTTTTTGTTTTCCTTAAAAAAAGCAATCCTCCAATGCCTACTAAAATTAATACGGCTGCAATAATTTCAGCTTGTGTAACTGATAATCCAATAAAATCAAACTTATTATTTACACGAATCTGTTCGATCATCATTCTTTCAATTCCATTTAATAAAAGGTAAAACGCAAATACTTTTCCTACAACATTAAAACGTTTACGCAACGACCAAATAACAAAAAACAATAAAATACACGCTATTGATTCATATAAGGGTGTTGGAAATACAGCATCAGGTAACATCATACAATGTTTACCAATGCAACCGGGTATTGGCATTCCATCATTTAAAACATTATTAGGATAATTATACGACCAAGCCCAATCAGGTAACCAACTTAAAAAGTTTGGTTTGGGATTTAAATTTACAATACCCCAATCACCATCACCAGCAATCTGACAACCTAATCTACCGGTACCATAGGCTAACATAATTCCGGGTGCTGCAGCATCAGCTAATACAAGAGGTTTAATGCCATGTTTATTACCATAAAACATTACTGCGATGCAACCGAAAATTAATCCGCCATACATCGTTAATCCACTAAATGAAATTAAAGCTTCGAATGGATGCGTTTCAAATTCATGTAAGTTTTCAAGATTATGAAAAACTTTAGCGCCAATAATTCCAGAAACAGCGGCAACCATCGTTATGTTTCCTACTAATTGAAATGGATGCATTAATTCATTTACTGATTCAGGTTGAGCCAAGCGTTCTTTCTCTTTCTCTCGAAAGCGCATGAATCCTGATATTGCACCTAAAGCTAATCCACCTAAAATATTTCCTTTTGCTGATAATAAAACGCCCTGTGTATCGCCAACAAAATAACTATAGTTTAATACAATATAAATTAATTTAAAGCCTAAAATAAATCCTAAAGCAAAGGATGAAATTAAATCAGTTACACTAGCTTTTTCACCTTTAATGGATGTTACGTAGAATGATTTTATAAGACCTAATTTTTCCTTTCGCTTTAATTCAATTTGCAAAGTCCATGCTGCGAATAAAAAAGAAATTGCGAGCATAAAGCCAAAACTCTGTATCGGCAAAGCAATAGAAATTCCGAAAATATCCTTTAATAAATCTGAAATTGTAGCGTACATAATTTTAAACTCTTAAGGCTGTTATTGATTCATACGCTAAATCTACCTCCACAAAACCCTCTGGATTAATAGCGTTTATTTTACATTTAACTATTTTATTTACTAACGACTCATCATAAGGATGTGCGACAAGAAGATAATTTGACGTGTAACCATACATAAGTTCGCCACTCTTTTCAGCTTCAAAAAGAACCGGCAAACTCTTTCCTAACTGTGATTGATAAAATGCATTTTGTTTTTTCAAAGATAGATTTCGCAACATTCGATTACGATTTTTACGAACATTCATTGGAACCACACTTTCCATTGAAACTGCGAGTGTATTTACCCTTTCCGAATAAGTAAAAACATGTAAATAGGTTACCTCTAATTGATGTAAATAATTGAAAGTCTCCATGAAATATTCTTCTGTTTCTCCAGGAAAACCCACGATAACATCTGCACCGATACTTGCATTAGGAATTAACTTTTTTATCAATTCGATTCGCTCTGTGTAAACCGAACGCAAATACCTTCTACGCATTGCCTTCAGCATCACTTCCGAACCACTTTGTAAAGGAATATGAAAATGCGGAACAAACTTTTTTGAAGAAGCCACAAAACGAATTACTTCTTCAGTGAGTAAATTGGGCTCAATTGATGAAATACGAATTCGTTCTAATCCTTCAACTTCTTCGAGCGCTTTTGCAAGATCAATAAAACGATCCTGATGTTTTGTTGATCCTTCACGAATCCCAAAATCACCAAGATTAACCCCTGTTAAAACAATTTCTTTAACACCATCTTGCACTAATTGTGTTGCTTGATTAATAACATTAATTATGGTATCACTTCTCGATTTACCTCTAGCCAATGGTATCGTACAAAATGCGCAACTATAATCACATCCATCCTGAACCTTCAAGAAAACTCTTGTTCGATCACCAGAAGAATAAGCACTTACAAAAGAAGTTGCCTCTTCAATCTCACATGCCATAACAGCAGCATCCTCGCTTTTCTTTAAATTATCTAGGTAACGTAAAACATTAAACTTTTCTGTTGCGCCTAATACCAAATCCACACCCGGAATATTTGCAATCTCTTCAGGCTTTAGCTGAGCATAACATCCAACAATTATCACCTTACCTTCTGGGTTGGCATTCATGGCGCGATTTACAATTTGCTTGCATTCTTTATCGGCGTTTTCTGTTACCGAACAAGTGTTCACCACATAAACATCCGCAGCAGCTGGGAAATCAGCACGTTGCCAACCAGCATCACGAAACTGGCGAGCGATGGTGGAGGTCTCAGAAAAATTGAGCTTACACCCTAAAGTATGAAAGGCTACTGTTTGCATCGGGGCGCAAAGGTAATGATTAAGGCTTCTTCAATTGTGATCCTTCAAAGCTTTCCAATACATTTGCCGAATGCGAACTGCCCTGTTTATTCTATTACTGTGTATAACCTGTATTTCATGTCATGATGAAAAGGATAATTACAGCGGAAAAAAGGTTTTTCGTTATAATGAAAGTGCAGGAATCACTTCCCTTGATCCTGCCTTCGCAACTAATCAAGCCAATATTTGGGCATGCAACCATCTTTTTAATGGCTTAGTTCAACTTGATGAAAAATTAAATGTAAAGCCCTGTATTGCAAACTCATGGGAGATTAGTGAGGATGCCAAAACTTACACTTTTCATCTTAAAAATGACGTCTATTTTCATAAAGACCCACTGCTAAGCCCGAAAAGAAAAGCTTTAGCATCTGATTTCCTGTATAGTTTTAGTCGAATTACCGATAAAAAGGTAGCTTCTTCTGGTGCTTGGATTTTTAATTCGATAAAAAAGAATTCTAATGATGAGGTGATTGGTTTTGAGGCACCAAACGACAGCACCTTTATTGTTCAACTAGATCACCCCTTTCCTCCTTTCTTAGGATTACTTGGTTCAGCTTATGGAGCAGTTGTCCCGCATGAAATTGTTGAACATTACGGTAAAGATTTTAGAAATCACCCTATTGGAACAGGTCCGTTTATTTTTAATAGATGGATTGAGCGAACGGCTTTAATACTTCATAAGAATCCAAATTATTTCGAAGTGAATAGTAAGGGACAGCGTTTACCCTATTTGGATGCCATTATGATTTCCTTTATCAGCGATAAGCAAAGTGCTTTTTTAGAATTCTTAAAAGGAAAATTAGATCTTATTTCAGGCTTAGATGCAAGTTATAAAGATGATTTACTTACTCCTAATGGAAAGCTTCGTGCTAAATATGTTGGACGTTTTCAAATGGAAACAGCACCTTACCTCAACACCGAATATTTAGGAATGATGATGGATAGCAATTTAGCGGTAATGAAAGACAATCCCTTAAATGATGTTAGAATTCGTCAGGCAATAAATTTGGGTTTCGACCGTGCTAAGATGATTATGTATTTACGCAACGGCATGGCAACTCCTGGTGAAGCAGGAATGATCCCTTTAGGGATTCCGGGCTTTGATAGCCTATCCGTAGAGGGTTACCATTATAATCCTAAAAAAGCGTTACAACTCTTAGCAGATGCAGGATATCCAAATGGAAAAGGTTTGCCAACAATATTAATGAGCACTACAAATTCGTATCAAGATTTATGCGAATATATTCAAGGACAACTTTCGGAAATTGGTATTACAATCAAACTAGAAATTAATCAAGCTGGTCAACATCGCCAGATGGTAGCTAAGCAACAGTTAAGTTTTTTCAGAGCTTCATGGATTGCAGATTATGCTGATGCAGAAAATTATCTTGCATTATTTTATTCGAAAAACAAATCACCAAATGGCCCAAACAATACACATTATTCAAATTTAGCTTTTGATAAATTGTACGAACAATCCATGCAAACCACGAATGATACTTTGCGCTGGAAAATTTATCATGATATGGATAATTTAGTAATGAAAGATGCTCCAGTTATAGTACTTTATTACGATCGAGTACTTCGTCTTTTCGGCAACAACGTGCACGGACTAAAAATGAATCCACTAAATTTAGTAACACTTAAAGAGGTAGAAATAAATTAAAAATTACGAATTAAACTATTGTTCCCGTAATTCGTAATTTATTTCAGTCTTTCCAGTCGGCTATAAACAAATTGGTATCGTGTGTTCCGTTATTATTTCTGTTAGACGAAAAAATTATTTTTTTACCATCAGGTGAAAACATTGGAAAAGCATCGAACATTCCATCCATCGTAATCTTTTCTATCTTATTTGATTTTAAGTTAATCATGTAAAGATTAAAAGGAAGTCCTTTTTTGGGATCCGATAAATAGTTGGATGAAAAAATTACCATCTTCCCACTATGACTAAAAAACGGAGCCCAACTAGCATTAGGCATATCGGTTAACTTTTTTAAGTCACTTCCATCCGCTTTACAGATATAAAGTTCCATGTGAGTTGGCATTACTAATCCTTCCTTTAAAAGGTCATTGTATTCCTTAATGTCTTCAGGAGTTTTCGGACGACTAGCTCTAAAAATTAAATGTTTATTATCTGGAGAAAAAAAAGCACCACCATCATATCCTAACTCTTTGGTAACTTGCTTAACATTGGATCCATCAATATTCATAGTATAAAGTTCGAGGTCGCCAGAGCGAATACTTGTAAAAACAATTTTCTTTCCATCAGGCGATACAGTTCCTTCCGCATCATAACCAGGAGTTTTAGTAAGTTGTCGAAGGATATTCCCTTTTAGGTCGGAAACAAAAATGTCGAAGTCTTTATAGATGGGCCATACATATTTATGATCAGCACGCTTTGGAGGATTTGGCGGACAACTATCACCACCTAGATGAGTTGAGGCATATAAGACAGTAGTATCGCCAGGAAGAAAATAAGAACACGTAGTTCTACCTTTACCAGTACTTAAAAGTTGCGGAGTTACCTCTTTCATATTTGCATTTGCTAAATCAAAAAGATAAATCTGATCACAGTGATTATTCCAAGCTTCATTATGTGCTTGAAAGGTTATTTTATTATTATCGAAACTGAAATATGCTTCAGCATTATCTCCTCCAAACGTTAATTGACGAACATTGGATAAATGTTTTTCTTCGCCTTTGTATAATAAGGCATTAGGATCAAAATTAGGCAACGCAATTTGTGCTTGAGAGGATATACAAAGTGATATTAGACAAGAAAGGATGACTACTTTATGTATCATTTTTAGTTTATTTTAGAATTGCGAAGATACTGTATTTGAAAAATGAAGTAGTAATCGATTGGTAAAATCAATTATAATTATATAAAAATCGATGCCGTTAAAAATGAGCAATAAATACTTTAAAAGAGCTCAAACAATAAATAGGTTAGATTAATTTGAGCGATTTTAGACAGTATTTCAGCATACGATTCATTTGATTTTTCTTAATAGTTAATTACAAATACTTATATCCGCTTGCTCCCATTTAGCTAGATATTTTTTTGTATTTTTGAATTGGGAGGGATACGAAGTGTCCCCCTTGAACTTTTTAAAGTGATATAATTTAATTGGAAAAGCACTAAGTTTTCTCAATAGCACTAAGTCAAAACTAAATTGAATCATACATTTTATTGGGTTTCAAATGCTTTTGGGTAGGGCTGAGCAATATGATTTTTCTTAATAGTTAATTACAAATACTTATATGCGCTTGCTCCCATTTAGCTAGATATTTTTTTGTATTTTTGAATTGGGAGGGATACGAAGTATCCCCTACTAGGAAATGGTTTAATTAATTAAATTATTCTGGATAGCCTTTTTATAATATCATTTTTTCACAAAGATGAAATCCACGCAAGCAATTTAGGTAAATCATATTTTCAAAAAATAGAAAAATTACTGAAAGGGCTTAATCAAAATTAATTAAGCGTATATTCCATAGCTAATCCCAAATCTATGATCTGTGAGGCATCTTGCTCTATTATATAAAAATTAAATATGCTCCAAATGTGAAAAAACAACATTTAGATAATAGTTAGACTATTCCTTTTACAACAAACAGTAAACAACATTAAAAAGCCCTGTTATTTCTAACAGGGTATCATTCATACACGATAATATTTTGAATTTATTTTACATCTTTGGAAAGATCGCTTCCTGCCTTAAACCTTACTACTTTCCTAGCGGCAATCTCTATTACCTTTCCAGTTTGAGGGTTTCGCCCAATTCTTGCAGATCGGTTGGAAATATCAAAAGTTCCAAAACCTACTAATGTTACTTTATTCCCTGTTTTTAGAGCTTCAGATGTTGCTTCGATAAACGAATTAAGGGCAGCATTGGCCTGCGTTTTACTGATTTTAGCATCAGCCGCAATCTTTATAATAAGATCACCTTTGTTCATAGCTTATTAAATTTTAAGGTAAGAATAAATTGTACGATAACGAAACAAATATAGGTAGCCTATAAGACCATCTGCAAGAGCTAATTCCTATTTTAACGAATAGAAATAAACCGATTTATGAACACAATTGAAATTATTTATCCAAAACTAACTAAACGCATTTGCGTAAAAACAATGTAAAAAACCTAGCAAATCGTAAGTATTTAAATAAAAAGTTAGGTGCGCAAGCCAAATCTTCGTATATTTGGTAAAGCAAAAAGGATTGCACAATATTCAATATTCTTTTGCGTTAATACTTTATAAATATTTGTCTCATCTTTAAAATCTGTTGTCTATAGGTCTAAACTCTACACATAATACAACTTTTCACCCCAAATTAAAACCAACCTGTAACAGGGATGAACTATGTGTAAGACCACAACAACTGACCATGAACTGGTATCCCGCTTCCTTAACGGAAACGAAGAAGCTCTTCAAGATTTAATCACGCGCCATCAGCGTAAAATTTTCACCAGTATTTATTTATTGGCGAAAGACCGCGAATTGTCGGATGATATCTTCCAAGAGACTTTCATTAAAGTAATAAATACTTTAAGATCAGGAAATTACAACGAAGAAGGCAAGTTTCTTTCTTGGGTTTTGCGTATTGCTCATAACCTTGTAATTGATCATTTCAGAAGCTTAAAGCGGATGCCAATGGTACATGATACTGAAGAGTATAGCATCTTTGACAGTCTTCCATTAATGGATGAAAATGTTGAAGACAAGCTGATTCATGTGCAGATTCAAAATCAAGTTCGCTTATTAGTAGAAGAACTTCCTTTTGATCAACGTGAGGTGGTAATCATGAGACATTTTGCAGATATGAGCTTCAAAGAAATTGCTGAAAGCACTGGCGTTAGTATTAATACTTCCTTAGGAAGAATGCGCTATGCTTTAATTAATTTGCGAAAGCTAATTGAAGAAAAACAATTAATGTTAACGAAATAGACAATAAGTATTTAATAGGTAGCGTTAAGGTTTAAAATCGCGTTATGTTGCCTATGAACAAAATTACTACTCTCAATTACCTTGTTCTTTACCTGTATAATGAAACTAAAATGACTGATACAGTATTGATACAGAATGCTATCGATACGAATCATGAAATTGCAGAAACCTATCAGGACCTTAAGGATGCCAAAGCTTTAATAAACGAAACGGTGATGACACCTTCTCAGAAATCAATTCAAACGATTCTGAATTATTCGAAAATAACTGCTCCTTTAATGCACAGTTAATTCGTTAAAGAACAAAAATGAAAACTGGATGCATACCTTTGTATCCGGTTTTTTAATGAATAAAAGTGAAGCGCGAAGAACGATACAAGTTTGTAATTGATTATTTTTCTGAACATCGTCCGGATGCTGAAACGGAACTGCATTATTCCAATTCATATGAATTATTGGTGGCAGTTATATTATCGGCTCAATGCACTGATAAAAGAGTAAACATGGTTACTCCCAAACTTTTTGAGGCTTTTCCCAATGCTGAAATTTTAGCAACCGCAATTCCTGAAGATATCTTTCCTTATATAAGGAGTATAAGCTATCCGAACAATAAGGCTAAACATTTAGCTGGTATGGGTAAATTATTGATGGAAAAGTTTGGCGGGCAAATTCCCTCAACAATTGAAGAATTACAAGAACTTCCTGGGGTTGGAAGGAAAACAGCAAATGTAATAGTTTCGGTCATTTTTAGTAAACCTTCGATGGCGGTAGATACGCATGTTTTTAGAGTAGCCGCAAGAATTGGCTTAACACTTAATGCCAAAACCCCATTGGCAACTGAAAAACAATTAGTTAAATACCTTCCAAAAGAGATCATTCCCTTAGCACATCATTGGCTTATTTTGCATGGAAGATATGTTTGTATCGCCCGAAATCCCAAATGTGAGTTGTGTGGTATTTCCGAAATTTGTAAGTTTTTTATCTCAAAACAGGGAAAATAAGCCCCTTTTCAATAATTTTTCACCAAAGTATTGAATAGATTGAGCCCGACTTTGTGACTTTTCACCAAGTTTTTCAAATTTTTATTTGTCTTGAAAGCTAAATTGCCGCCTTACATTAAGCAAATCTCTCTATTGACAAACATTAACTTGAAACTTATGAGAACTTTCTACACTATGCCTAAGGCGGGAGCTATACTCCTGCTTTCCCTATTTTGTTGTGTATCCGCGTTGCACGCTCAAACAACCATTGGACTTCAGAACTTTGAAAGTTCAGGAAGTACAATGACTTATTCGGTTACAGGAGGAGCTGTTAAAAATGGTAGCTCTTCAGCTTCCGATAGACCAGCAAGTGTTCCTTTTTATACTAGTGCATCCAATGGGTATTGGATTAACAATGGAACGGCAACTTTGACATGTGCTAATGTTTCGGGAATTGGAACATATACTTCAAAATCCGTTACTTTTTCATTAGCTGCCTATTCTATTGGTGCAACAGGCAATGGTGTTGATGGAACAGATAACGTAGTTGTAGCTATTTCACTTGATGGAGGTACTACCTACTCTAACGAGATTCAAGTAAGTGGTAGTAGTATATTGGGAAACTGTTATTGGAGTTATACGGGAGGTACCGGTGTTGCATCATCTACCTATTCTGGAACAAACCCTAACACAAACTTTTCACCACCAGCTTTGAACTCTGGAAACCAAACAACTACAGGTTATTCTACGGTTACAGTAAATCTTCCTAATAGTTGTACCCAGGTAAGAGTGAAAATTACGATGGACAATAACTCCGCAAACGAAGCATGGTCGATCGATGACATTAAAGTTCAAGGAACACCTCCTCCTGTTATCAGCACAACTGGTAGCTTATCTGCCTTAAGCACTATTTACGGAACAGCCTCTACAACTTCTACTTTCAGCGTTTCCGGGGTAAATATGCAAGCAGGAATTACCGTTGCTACTCCAACTGGTTTTGAAGCTTCAACAAGTTCTACGTTTGCATCTAATGTTGGAACTAGTATTACAGTTGGTGCAGCAGGAACAATTTCGTCAACACAAGTATTTGTGAGATTAGCTTCCACTTCTACTGCTACTGGTTCTCCTTATAGCGGAAATATTGTTTGTTCAAGTACAAGTGCAGCAAATGTCAATGTAGCTACTGTTTCAAGTACGATTGCAACGAAAGCATTAACATTAACATCACCAGCTGTAACATCTAAAATATATGATCGAACAAATGCAGCAACTATTACAGGAACACTCAGTGGAATTGTGAATTCAGATGCAATAACATTAAGTGGAACGGGAACATTTGCAAGTGTAAATGTTGCAAATGGAATAACAGTTACTTCAACAAGTACATTAAGTGGTGCTAAAGCAGCAAATTATACATTAACACAACCATCAGGACTTACCGGAAATATAACAGCAAAAGGATTAACAATAATTAACCTTGTTGGAGCAAATAAAGTTTATGATGGATTAACAACAGCAACTACAACAGGAACTGCGGCACTAAGTGGAGTCGTATCACCTGATGTGGTTACTTTAGGAGGAACACCATTGCCAACTTTTGCTACCGTAATCGTTGGTAATGCAAAACCAATTACTGTTACCGGCTATACAATCAGTGGTGCAAACGCTGGAAATTATACACTCACACAACCTACAGGATTAACAGGAAATATTACCGCAAAACCTTTAACTGTTTCATCTGCATTGGCTGTAAACAAAATATATGATCGTTCAAATACCGCAACAATAACAGGATCGCTTTCAGGAATTGTTTCTCCAGATGTCGTTACTTTTACAGGAACAGGAACCTTTGCTAGTGTCAATGTTGCAAATGGAATTGCAGTTACATCAACAAGTACAATTGGTGGAGCTGATGTTGCTAATTATACACTTACGCAACCAACAGGACTAACAGCAAATATAACTGCTAAATCACTTACGGTTACTTCAGCTGCAGCTACAAATAAACAATTTGATGGAACAACGGCAGCTACCATTACTGGTACACTAACCGGAATTATTTCTCCTGATGTTGTCAACTTAACAGGAACCGGAACATTTGCAAGTGCGAATATTGGTATAGGCATCGCCGTTAGTTCTACGAGTACCCTTTCGGGAGCAAATGCAGGAAATTATTTACTCACTCAACCAACAGGATTAGCTGCTGATATCACAACAAAAAATTTAACTATCACAGGTTTAACTGGCGCAAATAAAATCTATGATGGTTTAACAACAGCAACTACAACGGGAACTGCGGCACTAAGTGGAGTGGTATCACCTGATGTAATTACTTTAGGAGGAACGCCATTGCCAACTTTTGCTACGGCAACTATTGGTACTGCAAAACCAATTACTATTACCGGATATACAATCAGTGGTACAAACTCAGGAAATTATACACTCACACAACCAACAGGATTAACAGGAAATATTACTACCAGTCCTTTAACCATTTCAGGATTAACTGCAAATGATAAAGTATATAACGGAACAACGGCAGCAACACTTTCCGGAACTGCAGCATTAGTTGGGGTAGTTTCAACAGATCTAGTAAATGTATCTTTGAGTGGATCACCAACTGCAACATTTGCATCTGTTAACGTAGGAACAAATATTGGTGTAACTGTTTCAGGATATTCATTAACAGGAAGTGCTTCTGGAAATTATTCTATTTCACAACCTGCAGGATTAACCGCAAACATTACTATTGCGAGTCAAACAATAACGTTTAACGCATTGGCGGATAAAACAATTGCAGATGGTTCATATGCATTAACTGCAACTTCAACTTCTGGTTTGCCAATTACTTACACATTTTCACCAGCTGGTGTTATTACAATTTCAGGAAGTACAGCGACTGTGGCTGGAATTGGATCTACAACAGTAACTGCTTCACAAGCAGGAAATGGCAATTATTCTGCAGCTGCTTCAGTTAATCAAAATCAAAATGTAACCGACGGAACATTACCTGGCGACAGGTTCAGAAGTAAAGCTTCTGGTGCATGGTCAGCTTTTAGCACTGTTTGGGAAAGTTCACATGACAACATAACCTGGATCGCTGCAACAGCGAAACCAACAAGCTCAGCTTTAGCAATTACTATTAATGCAAGTGATTCCGTTTCAATTTCTGCTGCAGAATCAAGTAAAAATCTTGTCCTAAATGGTAAATTAACTTTGTTAAATACATTAACCACAAGCGGTACTACCAACTTTAATGCTGGTAGTATTTGTTATGTTGGAACTGGTGGAACACTACCAACAGCAACACTCGATGTAGCTAGTACTGTTGTTTATTCTTCTTCTGGCGCACAAACTATTTCGGCAGTAAATTATGGTAATTTATCTTCCATAAACGGACTTCGAACTATTTCTGGCTCAGTTGGAGTGGCAGGTTTATTCACTCCCGGTGGAGCGAGTTATACTACCAACAGCGGAACAGTTACATTTAATGGATCAAGTCCACAAATAATTCCTGCATTTATTTATAACAACTTAATATCTAGCAGTACTGGAGCGAGGACATTAGCGAATAGTGGAACAATACAAATTAATGGTGTATTCACACAAGGAACAAATATTTACACTGTAACGGGAAGTACGGTAGCATTTAATGCAAGTTTTACTATACCTGCTTTATCTGTTGCTAGTGGCGGTAATTATAATAACGTTACGATACTAAGTGGAACTAGTGTAATAGCTTCATCAATGACATTTGATGGCAACTTATTGATTAGTGGAGGAACTTTTTTTAATACAACAACTACCACGTCTACTATCTTAACGATTGGTGGAAATTTAAGTATCAGTGCTGGAACTTATGATTTTTCTTCTGCAGCTTCTGGTCAAAGTCAAATAATTTTAAAAGGAAATATTGCAATTACTGGAACTGGAACCCTAACTGTATCAGGTAATGCTAGCAATGGAATTATACAAATTGCAAATGGTTCAGGAATTCAAACATTTAGTGAAACATCATCGGGCACAACCGACTTTTTCAATTTAACAGTTTTAAATAACTCAACACTTCAACTTAACAATAATTATGCATTGCATAGAAGTACAACTGTAGGATACCAATCAAATATGATTGTAAATTCAGGAGGAAAATTAATTATGCCAGCAGGTATTCAAGTTGCACTAGGTGCTGGTTCCTCAGGAGTTGGAATATTCACATTAAATTCTGGGGCGACTTTGGAAACAGCTAACGTTAATGGTATTTATGGAGCTTCTGGTTCAATTTCAAATAGTGTTAGTATTACTTCAACCTTTAATTCAGCTGCTAACTACATTTTTAGTGGTTCATCTGCACAAAACACAAGTTTCAAGGATCTTGCCTCTTCAACGGTAAATAACTTAACTATAAGTAACGCTGCAGGAGTTACCATCAATACGCCGAGTACAACAGTAACAGTTAACGGAATTTTAAATTTCACTTCTGGTAAATTAATTACAGGTACAAATACTGTTTCCATGAGTATTGGATCAAGTATTACAGGAACCGGAGCTGCTAAATATGTTCAGGGCAACTTATTAAAGAAGATAGCTTCGTCTATAACCGCTGTTAGTTTCGAAATTGGTGATGCAACAAGTTATTTACCAATAGCTTTAACAAACATTGCAGGAACAACCAATAACACAGGTAGCTTAACAGCTAAAATTACAAATCTTGATCATCCACAGATTGGAACAGGATCAGTTTCAGGTTTATTAAGTGCCAAAAGTGTAAATAAATACTGGACAATAACAAATGCATCGGTAACTGGTATTACTTCGTATGATGTTACTTGTAATTTCACTTCTGCTGATTATGATGTTGCAGCTAATCCATTAAATTTCGCACTTAGAAGATATACTGGAAGTACATGGGCTCCTACAGCTCCTAATACAGCAGCTTCAACTAGTACTAAAGGTACAGTTTCAGGATTAAATTTTGTCGACTTCGCAATCGGTGAAACAACAGGCTTACCAACTTTCACAACTTGTCCAGGAACAATAACACAAAACAATACAAACTTATTATGTACAGGAACAGCTTCATTTACAGCTGTTGCATCTGGCACTCCTACTCCATCTTTAACTTACTCTCAAGCATCAGGATCAGTATTTCCTGTTGGCACAACTAGTGTTACTGCGTCAGCAACAAACATCAATGGAACATCAACATGTGTATTCGATGTTGTGATTTTGGATGCTCAAGGTCCAGCAATTACTGGTTGTCCTGGCACTCAAACATTATCACTTGGTGGATCATGTACTGCGTTAGTGCCAAACTATAGCAGTTTAATTTCTGCTACCGATAATTGTTCAGGATCAGTAGTAATTACTCAAACACCACTAGCTGGAAGTTCAGTAACTAATCCAGGAACTTTCGCTGTAACATTAACTGCAACAGACGCTGCAGAAAACTTCTCAATATGCTCATTTAATGTAACAAAGATTGACAACACTGCTCCAGTTATAACGTGTCCATCTACGAAAACATTAGCGCTTGGCGCTTCATGTAATGCAACATTACCAGATTACCGAAGTGGTTTTGGTGCAACATTTAATGATAACTGCACATCAACATTCTCTATAACAAAAACTCAAAGTCCTGTAATTGGTTCAACTGTTTCAGGAACTGGAGCAATAACCATCACACTTAGTGGAACAGATGCAAGTGGAAACATTGGCACTTGTACTTTCACAGTTAATAAAGTTGATAATACTTTACCAATAATTTCTTGCCCCGGAAATCAAATAATTAATGTTAATGCAAATTGTTCTTATGTATTGCCTGATTATCGCAGCTTAGCTACTTCGAGCGACAATTGTGGTTCCACTACATTATCTCAATCACCATCACCTGGAACCATTATTTCAGGAGTAGGCAGTACATTAGTTACAATTACTGCAACTGATCAATCTTCAAATCAAGCATCATGTTCATTCAATGTAACATCATCTGATTTAATTGCTCCTTCAATTACTTGCCCATCAACAAAAACTCTTGCATTAGATGCGAATTGCTCTGCATTATTACCTGACTATACTTCGCTTGCTTCGGCAACTGATAATTGTTCAGGATCAGTAGTAATTACTCAATCACCATTGGCTGGAAGTTCAGTTTCAGCTATCGGAAATATTACTGTAACACTTACTGCAACTGATTTGTCAAACAATAGTTCAAATTGTTCTTTCACAGTTACTAAAACTGATGCAATATTTCCTGTAATCAGTAACTGTCCTAATGATATCTCTTTAAATGTTTCAGCATGTTCTACAGGCTCTATTGCAACTTGGACTGCTCCTACTGCTACTGATAATTGCACTGGATTAACATTTACTTCAAACTTTAACTCTGGAGATTTATTCCCAATTGGAAGTACAACTGTAACTTATACAGCAACTGATGGTTCAAATAATATTGCAACATGTTCATTCCAAGTTGCTGTATCAAAACCTGCACCAGTTGCTGCCACAGCAACAATTACTACTCCAATTGCCTGCAATGGTGGACAAGCTGTGGTTCATGTTGTTGCATCTGGTGGCAACGCTGCATACACTGGCGAAGGAGACTTCACAGTAAGTGCGGGAACGTATACCTATACAGTAACTGACAATGATGGATGTACAGGTTCAACAACAATCACTGTTACAGAACCAGCAATATTTACTGCTTCCATTACTGCTTCTGGATCAACTACGATTTGCGATGGCAATAGTGTAGTTTTAACTGCAAATGCTGGAAGCTCTTACTTATGGAGCACTAGTGAAATCACTCAAAGCATAACTGTAAGTACAGCTGGGGCATTTAGTGTTACTGTTACTAATTCTAATGGATGTGTTGCAACTTCTTCCGCAACAAATGTTGTTGTAAATTATCCTAGTACTTCTTCAACAAATATCACTGCTTGTGATTCTTATACTTGGAATGCAGTTACATATACTGCTTCAGGTGTTTATACATTCACAACAACAAATGCTGCAGGTTGTGATTCAGTTGCAACATTGAATTTAACAATTAACAA
>Ga0114969_10000433_pt1 | contig 35935 bp, 37 predicted proteins | sample M_130807_MF_Meta_FD_87316 | JGI IMG/M metagenome (GOLD analysis project Ga0114969, IMG submission 87316) | Freshwater microbial communities from Lake Montjoie, Canada to study carbon cycling - M_130807_MF_MetaG | ecosystem: Environmental > Aquatic > Freshwater > Lake | place: Lake Montjoie...
GCGTCCTGATCACACAATGGTGTTCTCGTTCCCACAAAAGGCTGTAGGATCAATCACCCGTACAGACCTGACTGCTATTCAGCATCTTGAGTTGTGGCTTACTTATCAACGACATTGGTGCGAACACAAGCCGTCTATCACAGTGACTGTCAAAGAGCATGAATGGATGGCAGTGGGAGCATGGGTCTATGCACACTTTGATGAAGTATCGGGTGTGAGTTTCTTGCCCCATTCGGATCACTCCTATGTTCAGGCTCCATATCAGGACTGTACTAAGGAAGAGTACGAAGCAGCAGCAGCAAAACTTCCGCTCTCTATTGATTGGAGCGAGTTGATGAAGTATGAAAAGGAAGACTCCACCAAGAGTTCTCAAACCTTTGCATGCAGTGCAGGATCATGTGAAGTAGTAGACTTAACCAATTAACAGGAATGAACATGGATATATTGATTTCTACATTATCGGCTGTCATGTTGCTCTTTCTACTGTATGAGACATCGGTTGTATACACCTATGCAAAGAGTTTTACAAAACTGCTTCCGTTTCTAAATTACTTTACCCATATCAAGGAATACGAAAAGCAACTTCAAAATTCTGGAATTGCAATTCCCCCTTCGTATTCTCAGTACATGACATGGAACCATAATGGCTTTATGATCGAACTGTTCAACTGTCGATATTGTTTGGGATTTTGGATATCCCTGATTCTTGTAAATTACCATTCAATTGTTAATTTGCCAATTGTGTATCTTGGATCTCAACTCGGATACTCGCTGTTCCGAATGGTTGATAAATACCTAGTACACTTGGGAGAACCTTCAGATGAGTGAAATCACTTTCAATAGCATGCAAGAGTTTTACATGGCAATCCATGCAAAGGGTGGTGCTACACCCGAAGCACATGGCCCAATTGGTAATTTCTATGCAATGATGGCAGTCTATACAAACCCGAATACCTGTTCATGTAAGAAGGGCAAAAACGCATTTGCCAATATGTTCAATACCTGCCGATCCGCATTGAACATGAGTGGCGAACATCTTACAAATTGTCGCGCTATGTTTGACAATCAAAATGTCACAGTCAATGAGAGCGGAAGAGAAGTAACGAAGTTCTAGTATTCTATTTCATCAGAGAATACAGAACCGAATAGACCTTCGTTGGAATTGATACATGGCTCATCACTGCCATAGTCGAAGGCATGATGCGTAAAACGCTTTGACAGTAATACGGATTCCGCTTGAATGAATAGAACTTGCGGGATTTCTCCATCATGAAGTGGCTGTAGATATACACATGAGCGCGTTTTGCATACATCTCTTTGTCGATGTTCAATTGAAACAGTTCAATTAAACGAACTGCTCGTTTCTCACAATCTCTTTCCATTGCTCGAACAATAAAAAATGCCCTCTTCACTTCTTTGGGGGCATAGTTTTTACCTTTTAGCCAGCCGTCAACGATGGTCGAGGCTTTGTATGATTTCTCATAGACTTTGCTGTTGTTGATGTATTGTAGAAAATGACAATACTCGTGAACCAATACAGGTAGAAATTTACAATGTCGCGCTATGCGAATTGCTTTACCCGATTCATCAAAACATCCTGAGCAACGAAATCCATCGACATTGACACACTTGCCTTTTCCGATGATGAGTTTCATGCCGTACTGTGCTAAATGATCACGCACATGTTTTACGAACTGACGATTTCTACCATCCATAAGTGGATCCTCCTCAGTCAGTTATATTTATAATATTTTCTTTATGGTATTGATCACAGAGTCATTGGGTTTTGCCAAAAAGGAGACAACTGTTTGAGTTATGGTATGCGATATTTGATAAATACCTGCGTCATTGATCTGTTTCCATGATGTATCCTTGCAACCATCGATGACAACAGGAGGTGCGCTATGTGGGATTACCGCCTTGTCAAGAGAGTCCAAAAAGTCGGGGTTAACGACTATGTTACCTACGGGATTCACGAAACCTATTACAATCAACTCGGTGAGCCAAACGGCATTACCGAACGCCCAATTGAGCCTTTTGGGGAAAATGCCACCGAAATTTTGGAATGTTGGTCGGCAATGGCATCTGCCTTTACCCTGCCAATTTTGGACTATGACGAATTTGTAAACAAAGATATCGAAGATGTGGATGATCTTGATGACCTAGTCGGTCTCAATAACATTACATTCAAGCATGACGAAACGCCTGTATCAAAAAAAGAAATAATGCGTTTCAAGCATGACCATACCAAAGAACGAGAGATTTCAGAGATGATCTACTTGAACGAGTGTATTGGGAAATCGGTAGATAAGGTTATTGTATTTGGACAGCAGTTGGTCAAGAATGCTGCAAAGAAATAATGATTTTGGATAAGGGCTAAATAGAGAGATCCCTATGCCAAACAGTTATTATCAAATCTACAATCATGCCTACTCTTTTGCCACAAGCAAGGTGTTTTCGGCAGGAGTGACCTATTCGCTCCCACAAAATGATTATGGGATATATGGGCAGCATGTAGATGCCCTATTCAACTCTCTTTCAAACGACATAGGAGGCACAGGGAACCTCGTTGCATGCTTTGTCTCAGACGCAGGGCTTACTTACTTCTCGAACGCTCTCGGGGCATCTGCGGCGGTTACGGGATACATACAGTCAAAGTTCCCCGTCAACAACAGCACATCGGGATTGGGTATTATCGATCTTCAAGGTTCATCGGATTGGGTTCAAATCATTGGAGACGGTATTATTGGGCCTGCAAGAGGATCTACGGCATCGATTGCATTGTCCAATAACTGCCAAAAATACATCAATGGCGTAACAACTCTGTTTGGGCAGTTGTCAACACGATATCCAAATATCAAATGGGCAATCGCAGGGCTTCCTCATCTTCCGTTCGAGACTGTCTATGCTCCACTCTCGGGAAATGCACCTTTGTGGGACAAATCACTTACAAACGGCACCACAGGGAATGCCACATGGTGGGATGCACAACATCCAACAGGAGGTTCAGCAGAAAGTAGTCTGTTGTATACATGGGAGAATATTCCAAGCGAACTGTCTGCATTCTATCAAACAGTTGTTAATAAAGGCCCGCAACGACAAGTATTAGACAACTGCAATATTGGTTGGATGTGTCCCGATATTCGAATTCCACAGGCAACCTCATTACCATTCTATTCTTATGGATACAGTCCTGTCGCAAACTACAAGAGAAACGAAAAACTTGTTGATATGGCTTCGCAATATGGAAGGTCAAAACTTGCAGTAACATATCCCCTCATATCGAGTACATATCCATCAAGAGCAATGACACAATATGATGATTATGGTGGAAGATATAGAGAATCGTATTATAGAAAAACAGCCCAAGACGGTTTTTATTTGGATATTGGTGGGACATCATATATTGGAATATCGGGCAATGCAGCAAATTCTTATTACCCCCTCATTACTTTTAGACTTGACATGATTGATGCTGCCGTATTGGGAGGAGCAGATGGATTCGTCTATCGCGATGGAGTCCCTTCGATGATTGAAGCAGCATGCACAGGTAATGTAAGTGAAAACAATTCACTGTATTCGTTACAGACTCGATCTCGTAATATGTTTTCTAACATGCTATATGGTGGTGCATATTCCGATGGATATTTCCCTGTCGGTGGATATACAGGCACAAATGTAAAGAGGGAACTTCTTCGATTATGCTCAAATGAAACCATGGGATATTTGAATGAAATTCGAGAGTCTGTAAATGTCTCAAGATATGACACACAAAAATCACAGAGTGCTGCGGGAGCAAATGGATGGATGCGTTCGGCAAAAAATCCAATAGTATTTAAAACATTCCCAACAGATCAACAAGAGACTCAATCATCGGAAGGTACTCCTACTCTTGGTGGACAGTCATGGGGAGATGATAGTAGCGGAGCAAATAATTGCAATTGTCCACCGACCTGTGTAGGAGTTATTTGTGAACTTTGCAAAACATGTATTGATGGTAAATGCGTACCTACCCAAGACAATTGTAATCCTGTTCCTCCTGAATGTTGTATAACTAACGAAGCATGTGGCGCAGCAGAATGGGATGGATATAATTGCACCTTCACACCACCAGTCTAAATCCTAAAAAACTATGGCAATCTTAAAAACATATAATCAACGCAAGCATGATATTCATACCTACTCTCCCGAAGCAACACGGGTTCCGCTTGTTTATGGTGAGCAGAGAGGATTTAACATTTTATGTCAAGGGGCGGCAGTTGATTTTTCAGGAGTTTCCCTTCGTCCTCGTGGATTTACTCAGGTGTTTGATCCATCACAATACTATAACATTGTGTTTGACATTAACAGCATCAACTTCTGGCATACATCAAATCCATGTGCGGTTCTTATCTCCCCCAAACATGCAATTATATGTCAGCACTATCGTGGGACATTTCCACGAGAGAATGAATTCTATACATTCTTAGGTAAGTCTGGCACTCGCCATTCTCGCCAAGTTGTAAATGTCACTCATTTTTCTCAACAAATAGATCACTCTATATTGGAATTTCAAAGTGATTTTCCTGTCGATGATGTTCGTATATACGATGTTATTGCGGATGTGTCGGATATTCCTGTAGGTCGTGATATGTGGGTTCATGATTCTCAAAGCAGGACATACAAGAGGTCAATGGGTGTGGCAAATTATGACTCATCGGGGGGTGTTAGTTCATACAGTTCATATCCAATCTCAAGTACAGCAGGATTAAATGAAGGCCCTTCTTTGATCAGTAACCCATCAGTAACTACGGATCCTGTCATATGGGTAGGAGATAGCGGAAGCCCCACCTTTGTTTTAACTCCTGAAGGAAATACAATATTTGTTGGATTGCGCTTTGGTGGTGGACAAATAAATGAGGCTGAAATTACTTTAATCAATGAAGTACTTCTTTCATCTTCTGACTATTCCGTAACTCATTATGGATTTACCACGGGAGGTGGCGGCGGCCCCGATCCTTGTGCATGCTTTCCAGATAGCCCTGCCCCCTTCAACGATCCATCAATCTCATCACCATTCAAAAGCAGTCTGTATCCTGATATTGTAGAAACCTATAGCGAAATCCCATCTGTTAATTTGACATTGCAAAATTATCAAAGAGCAGATAACACCAATCGATTCATATTGAGTAGATACAGTAGAGACTCAGCACATACCGATTGGTATTCGTATTATCTACAATCGATTAGTTTGACATCCAAAAAAATTAAAAAACAATCAGAAACTACAACACGAAATCCAATTGTTGCTGTTCCTGCAATTCGAACACATTACAAAAAAGATGAATCACAGTACTATCCCAATCATTATTTCACACCCTAAATACATGTAGAAAGGAGATACTAATGGAACATATTCTAGGAACAATGTGGTGGAGTGTATTGATGTTTATTGCAGGTGCCCTCGTGGGTGTACCCGCATGGAAGTGGCTATCTACTAAGATGCCATGGAATAAATAACTTGACATACTATAGATTGTGAGGTATAATTCTGTGATATACCATGGAGTGAATACGGCACAATGATCAAGTTTAAAAATATCCGTTGGAAGAACTTTCTCAGCACGGGAAACACCTTCACGGAAATGCAATTTGACAAAACAGAAACCACCCTTGTATTGGGTGAAAATGGGGCAGGTAAGAGTACTCTTTTAGATGCTCTTACCTTTGTCCTATTTAATAAGCCTTATCGAAATATAAACCTACCACAACTAGTATCCTCGGTAAACGAAAAAGACTGTAGGGTAGAGGTAGACTTCTCTGATGGCAAAGCAGAGTATAAGATCATTCGTGGGTTGGCACCCAAGGTCTTTGAAATCTACAAAGATGGAAAGTTATTGGATCAGGATTCAAAATCAAGAGACGGTCAGAAGATGCTTGAGGAATTGGTTCTTGGCATGAACTATAAATCGTTCTGTCAGGTAGTCATTCTTGGTTCTGCAAATTACATACCGTTTATGCGACTGACCGCTGCGGAACGAAGATCTGTTGTTGAAAGCATTCTAGACATTGGTGTTTTCTCTTCCATGAACACACACCTCAAAGAACGCATAAGCAACAACAAAGAAGAACTACAACATTCAGAAACTGCTCTTGCGATTAAAAAGGAACGAGTAAATGTGCTTGTTCGAATGTCTGAAGAAGAGAAGCGGAGAAATGAAGTTGATTCTGAATGGGAAGCAGAGCAGGTCGCTGCTGCCAACAAAACAATACTTGATGCAAAAACGGACATTAAGAATTCGTTGGCGGCTGTTCAGTCACACATGGACACCGTAACCGATAGCAATTCTATCAAAGAAAATTTTGAAAAATACACAAACATCAAATCACAAATTCAAAAGAAGATGACAACTCTTCGAAAAGAAATTGGATTTTATGAAACAAACGATCACTGTCCAACATGCACACAAAAAATTGATGAGCAATTCAAAACATCTGCTATTGCACGAGGAAATGCAAAATCAACAGATATGGAAAAAGCAATTGAAGATATTGCAAATGAGATCCTAACCTCACAAGAGCGAATTGAAGAAATTGGCAAGGTCATGGTATTGGTTCATCAACACAATACAAACATTGTCAAAAAAACAAACGAAATTGAATCCACAGAGAAACACATCAAAACACTGACTACCAAGAAAACAGTCAAGACAGTTGATGTTGAAAAAGAACTCTCGGATGCAATGTCATTGCAAGAAGAAGCAGCAGAGGAAAAGCGTGATCTGATTGAAGAGCAGCACTATCTTTCCCTTGCAGGAACACTTCTTAAGGATTCGGGAATCAAAAGCCGAATCATCAAAAACTATATCCCCATCATCAACGATACAATCAACAAGTATCTGACACAGATGAATTTCTTTGTCAACTTCAACTTAGACGAAGAGTTCAACGAAACCATCAAATCAAGACACCGAGACATATTCACCTATGCCTCATTCAGCGAGGGCGAGAAGAAGAAGATTGATCTTGCTTTGCTTTTTGCATGGAGAGCGATTGCTTCAACAAAGAATTCAATCACAACCAATCTTCTCATACTAGATGAAATTCTTGACGGAAGTCTAGATGATCAGGCAACTGATGCCTTCCTCGACATTATGGCAAGCACAAAGACAGGTACAAATACCTTTGTGATTAGCCATAAGCCGAAGGAAGTGCTTCAGGACAAATTTGACAGATGCATACAGTTTGTCAAGCGCGGAAATTTCAGCCGAATATCGTAAGATTATTCGGTGATAAGTCTGAGCGATGGTGCAGATTCTTGAATTTCCCGATCAGGAACAACAAGACCCGATCCAAAACTGCTGCTGTATTCATTTGCCAATTCAGTCTTTGGATTAGCAACGAATGCAATTGCCTTTGATGGCAACACCAAACTTTCGGTATAGCAGTATGGTAACCATGGGCCAAGACCCAATCGACCATTACCGAGTGGCAAAAGAATGGCGGGTGACTTCAGTGTAAAAGAATCAGATGAGGTATCAATTACCTTTGAAATGATTTCTTCGCCCGAATTTAATCTGAATAGTAGAATTTCGCTCATATTGTATATCTCCTAGTGATCATGTATTTAGCATGGTTAGTTAAGGCTCAGGTATTGCACAATTCTCGGGAACTGGTGATGGCGACCCTGATAGACCTGTTGTTGGGCCTATAATTGGAAGTTGATTATTGGTGATAGGTTTGCCAACACATCTCTTAGGAATTTGTCCAATGGTATACATTCGCACAAGTTCATCACATGATATATTAGGGCATCCTGGGTCTGTTACATTATTAAAACCACCACCTGGGCAATTACTTCTTATACAATCTTCCACAACCTGGCGTATTTGTTCATCAGTTAGTTCTCCTGGAGACGAAATCCATCGACCAAGGAAACACCCCATAAACCGACCACCAAATAGTTCTGAATCGGTTTGAAATACTTGCGGCCCTGGTGGTGGGCAATATCTTTCCATGTAACTGTCACATGCTTGTGATGGGGGCAAAGTAGGATGAGTTTCTTGTCCATCACAACCAAGAGAAGGAATATTGTCATTGCAATAGTCCAATCCACCATTTTTCACTTGACGATAAAAATCACATGGAGATTTACCGATAATAGAAATTGGTACCAATGCAAGTATGGCACTTATCATCTTCTTGTATGTCTCAAAAGCATCTGCGTCCCATACATTAGGACACTCAAGATCCAAAGGTCTGTTCCAAAGATCTCTATACACTCGTCTCATCATCCCACACAGTTTGTCAGCACAAAAATACAACTGAATCCCACCACACGCAGTGCGTTGATCTGCATATCCCTTACATTCACATACTTTTGCAGCCAACATCTTTGTATTACATTCCATCATTTTTTGATAGTAACCACCAAAACACTCAGCAAACTCCCGTGCTAGCCCTTCTACTTCTTCTCCATAATCGGTTATATTTCGTGTACCATCAAGAGATCTTCTAAGTGTTGTAATAAGAGAATTAAAATCTGAATTAAAATTATTAGAATTTTGTCCATTCGGATATGGATATTGGTCTATTGTCCGTTCGTGAATTTGATGTGAATTTGCCTGATATCCGCCCAATCCCAAATAGAGATTCAATATGCTTATTGGGCTATATGAATATCCCCATGGAAAGGTATACAGTTTAGTGGATCCTATTTCCAATCCTGTTGTTGTTCCAATTACCGCATCATCTACATTATCATAGGATGACAAAAATCCCATAAGGACAGGCACAGAGTCACTGTATGTGATTACGGGACTTCCAATATCTCCACTCATTATCTTTGCGGTAGTGGTATTTGAAAGTGCCGTTGGAAATGCCATGGATTCGGATATCACATTACATGTGTTGTTTGTATCAAGTCGAATGTCTGATGTGCCCGATATCGAATCTTTGGTCAGTGGTGGGCAAAATGCCGAATGATGTCCACGACCTTCTTGATCAAATACCATAGAATATAATACCTTATCACTCCCGTAATTGTCATACAGGGATATAGGGGTTACATCAGAAGGTAATTCGGATGATAGTGTTAGTATTTTAATATTATTAAAGTAGGCAGAAAGAGCATTGAAATTTTCTAGTGTTGTTGCATTTGAATTTTCATTCACAAACCCAATTGCATCCCACATTTCCTTAAATGTATTGACAGAGGAGGATACTGCAACAGAAGTAAGACCTTGGGATAGAGAGTAGAATACTAGATTTTCAGGAGCAACATCTCTACTGTTTAAAACTAATGCATGCTTTCGTGTGATGAGTGCAGCATATGTTCCCTTATTGCTTGTGCCGAGCATATTGTAGGGAATCGGTCTGTTCTTGCGATTCGGAACATTTAGCCATGAGTAGTTTAAATCTGCAAATGGGGTATTCTGCATGAAAAATCGATTATATGGAAACCTGTGATCTACTTTTTGTTTTGGCTCATCAGGATATGAAAACAAGTCATGGTATTTTGAGTCATATCCATTCTCATATACAGAACCCTTGAGCCAACCCAAGCAGTCGCTGCCATCCATGATATTCATTGCAGTAGTGCCCTGACATACCGACTCAATTTCCTTACTGTATCCTTTAAACGGCCCCGCATAGTAACGCTTTGCTCCGCTCGATTCTCCATATATGACCGATCCCTTGAGCAAGAAGCCATCATATCCACTTCCACCCGACATACCATCATCACTTAAAGGAAGAATCGATGATGTATTCTGATTCATTCCCAAAAAAAGAGAAGTCTGATATGGATATATAAAGTCTCTCAGTAATTTAAGTTCTTGATCCTCAGAATTTATAGTTCGTGTATCTTCAGATGACATGGTGCATGGAGTAGTGGTTTTACTTCCATTGACAAGACCGAATTGATACTTCTGATTTGCATTGGGATGTTCGGGTGGATAGTAAAAAGAAACCGATTCACCATTCGTAAACTCTTTGGTGAAGTCTGAAGTCAAGAAAATATCATAACCCACCATATTTTTTGCTGCAATAACCGATATGCTTCCGTTGTTACCAAAGATCATGTGATTCCCCCTGCACCCCAGTTTGCATTCTTTAGTTTCCCAATTTCAACGCGAGAGGGTGAGTTATTTTTTAGTTGGCGTATAGAAGGCTTTTTGGCAGTACTTGCTTTGCCTGTTCGAGACATTGTGTCAACGACATATCCCGTCCCGCTTCTTGCGGGAGCAGTACTCCACTCCTGTATATCCGATATGAGAACACGATATGGTTTAGCCATTAACCATATTTAGCCCTGCAAAGACTCGCTGTATATCTCACGAACAAGAGTTTTTAACCGAACAGGATCAACCACACTCTCCATGGTATCGATTTCATCACAAATCAGGGTCAGTGTGTCCTTGGACATGTCCACCGTAAAAGATTTTGTATTCGTGTCTTTTTCCGACTGATCGGTAACCGTAACCGAATGAACAGGAGCATCATTGAGTCGGTCAACTAACGAATCAAACATGATGGGTCGAGTTTTGTTCTTGACCAAGAGTTTGACATAGGTGTTTTTGAATTTCTTGCAGTTGAGTAGGGTATAGTCTTGGTTCGCATCATCATATTCAATCTGATGGAATATCTGACATGGATTTTCGACAAATTCCATTTCTCCTGTTCGAGGATGAAGTATATGGAATCCCTTACGCTCCCCCAAATCTGCAAATGTCATCTGATACTGTGTACCAAGATAATGAATATTCGATCCCTTGCTGTGTCTGCAATGAAAGTGCCCACTGTAGACTGCTTCATATCCACTGAGAATATTGGGATCCATCCCGTCATGAAACTCTACTCCCCGTAGAACTTCATATCCATTGATTTCAAAATGCCCCATGAGAACACGAACTGTTGCTGATTGAATAAAATCAAGGCATGCTTGGGCGTTTTCTTTGGTGATCCATGGGACAATACCCACCTTCATTTCGCCAAGATCAAGAATCGTAGGAGATTCATGAATACGAATATTCGAATATCCTGCAAACAACTCAACAACAGAATTCAATCGGTTGGTGTTCTTGAAGAACGCATCATGGTTCCCAAGAGTAATGTCCATCTCAATTCCCATTTTTGACAGTGGCTCTAGAAACCGAGTACGAACTTGATTGAGTGTGTGGAAATTGATGTACTTTCTTCGATCAAGAAAGTCACCCAAATGAATAATTCGCTTGATCCCTCTGTCTTCAAGTGTTGGGAAAAAGGTAGTTTCCCAAAATTCTAGAAAATGCTCTAGGAAAATTGGGCTATCGTTTCTTGCGCCAAAATGTGTATCGTTGATAACTGCGATCATTTATCTTCTAGATCCAATGTAGGTGGTTCAATTTCACCTTTACGAACTCGCTTTTTCTTTTTTGGCTTCAGTGATTCTGTTGTTTGTGTTTCGCTTGGGATGAAATCTGCAAACGGACTTAGTCCTGTATCTTCATACTTGGAGTGCTCTTTCTCCATCCAATTGCGAAATCTTCCTGTGGGATCATTTTCCTCAAAGCATCTCATCTTGATATACAGTTGCTTCTTTTCTTTCTGAATTCTTCGAAGGAACGCATAGTAGATTATCTGGGTGAAGAAGGCAAAAGGATTTCTTGATTTCAATGGGTCAAAGTTAGTAGCATACATGATGCAGTTTTCAACTGAATCTGATACCATTTCGTCCTTGTATGTGTAATTTGCAAAATTGGGTTTCTTAGATAGATTGTTTGCAATGTCTAAGAAACATTGACCAATGTAGTTGTTCACTCCAGGAGGCTTGATGCCATCTTTTTTTGCTTTAATGACAATGTCCTTGTGTGTAACGAGTTCATTTAAGAATCGTTCATTGTCAATATAATGGTTACCTTCACGCTTTTTTGACATCTATTCTCCGTTTGTTATGAGTGACTATATCACAATTTACACCAATGTAAAGTGTCTTCTGTAAAATTCTTTTAGCAAATTTTCAAATCAAAGACAATTTACCGATTTCCGATACTAGATACACTTGAGTTCAAGGGGTGGATTAAGTTACTTAAGTTACTAGTACTTAATGTACTCCTTTGAGTAATATAGTAAGTACTGAGTATAGTAAGTACTTAAGTACCTAGAGCCGTGGATCTCCACCCCAACCTGGAAACTCGTCATACTCTTCGTCATCCCATGATGGTTCGCTCGCCCCATCCTCAGAATTTTCATCCTGCGAGTCTTCTTCATCACTCAAGTCATTGATGGATTTACCTTCAGACAATCCGCTATCGATCATATCGCCCATAATGTCTGAATGTATTTTTGCCTGAATGTAGTCCGCAAGAATTTCTCTTGTTGGTTTCATGATGCACATTACTGCCTTTTTGGAGATGATATAGTACTCATCAGCAGTAAATTCAATCCAATTTTTTAGCATAACCGCTACTTCTTGAATCTGATTCTCTCTTTGTCTTGATGATGTGACAGCAATCAAAACCATTGGACACTCCAATACATATGACAACTTACCACCATCGGATATCCCTGCCATTAGCATTTCACCCGTCATCAATCGAATCAATCGTATTGGATAAACTTGCGTCATTTGTGATCCTTTTTGGGTCTTTGAATTTTCAAATCAATTGGCATCTTTATCAACTTGTATCTGAACTGCTCCGACTCATAAATCTTAACTCGTTTCAGAAAATGCTGAAGGGTGTAGTTTAGTGTTTCTCCACTGTGAAGATCATCTGCAATGTCATACAACTTGGCAATATGCTTCCCATCACACTTTCTTAATTGCCGACCAATGCTCTGAAGAACTCTAATTCGACTCTTGGATGGGCTTGCAAAGATGATATTTTTCAAACTCCGAATATTGATTCCCGTACTAAATGTTCCATAAGAAGCAACAATGATTGCATTTTCTTCTTGCTCTACAATGTTTCGAATTCCTTCGCGCTGTTCAAGTTCAGTTTCCCCTGCTACAAAGAACACCTTGCGATTTTCTATCACATTTGTGGCACACTTCTTGATGTTTTCGAATAGTGGCTTTCCGTGCTTCTCAACATAATTGAAAAGGACAAGTGTATTACCACGGGTTGCAGATGCAAGTGAAGTGATGAATTCGTTTCGCTTCTCACAGTTGATCAGCCATTCAATCTCTCCGTGATAATCTAATCCACACACTGTCTTTCGAATTTCAGCAGGGTATCGAAGCATGATGCATTCGATTCTTAAATTCGTTAAGAGGTTTTTCTCCATCAGTTCTTTTGTTGTGGTCACTTGGTACACAGGGCCAAATAGCCCCTCAATCGCCAATTTGTGAATCTTACTACCATCGAGAGTGCCCGTGAGTGCAATTCGATAGGGACAGTCAATCAGTTTGTTCATGATCCCGTTCAAACTCTGTGCTTTGAAGAGGTGTGCCTCGTCTCCAATAACCACTTCAAAGTTATCAAACCATGCTCTTGGTAGTTTGTATATGCTTTGCCATGTTGAGATTACAATCTGCTTGTCGGTTAGTTTTGCCTCACCCGCAGTAATTCGATGACAATTATTTTCAACATTCCATTTGGTCTGTGCTGAATAGTCTTTGAAATCTGCATACAGTTGAGCAACAAGCGAAATGGTAGGAACCACTATTAGGATTTTTCGATTGGGAGCAATTGCACTTTGATAGTATCTACACAGTGAATAGACTGCAAGGCTCTTTCCGCTTGCCGTTGGAGACAGCAGAACACATCTTGACTGATTGAGCGCATGGCATACTGCATCGACTTGATGATCATGTGGATCTAGTGGTAACCCTCTTGCCGTGGGGTTTAAGGATTTCATGAACTCACGAACTTTATCACAGTCGAATTTAATTTCAGGTTGTGCAATTGCAGAATCAACTTGAAGTTCGTATCCACGATCTTTGGAGAATGTTGCAAGATAGTCCATCAATCCTGCGGGCATTAATCCCGAGTATGCATTGAACAGTCGCACTTTCCCATCCCATACTCGCCTCTTGAAAGCGGGTGTGTACTTTGCTCCAGGTACATCAAATGTAAAGTACTCCTGTAATTCATATGCAATACCATTCTCCGTAACAATTCGAAGGTTGGCGGTATTCATACTACGGACTTCAATTACAGGCATTGATTATATTTAGATAACCCCACTCATAAACTTTCTCCATTCAATTGCGTTTCGAATTACCCAATTCCTATTGTTAATTCCTTTAAGAATAGAGTCTAGATACTCTACCTTTGCTTTCTGTAGGTCTATCTTTGATTCGTGCTTTATGATGTCGGTATCGGATTCTAAGTAAATATCCAAATCCTGCTTCAAGATTCGATGACCAAAAGGCTCCCATCCAAGCGTGGCAAGTTCTTGTTGAGACATCTTTCCGTTGTAGTATTCCCATTTTTGCTTACGGAGAATTTTGAAGTCTACATCCAATTTACGAAGGATCAGACACTCATCATGGTAGATGTTGAGATACTTGCTATGTAGTTGTGGGATACGAATTGATTCATCGCCCAATTCAGTGCCATCGATTTTGAGATCAATTTCAACTAGTTCTTTAATTCGTTCGATATTCATGTTGTATATTCTACCTCAAATTCAGATAAAGACAATACATACTTTTGTGAAAGCACTAGGAATCGACTACTCTATGACCTCACCTGCTGTCACTCTCATCGATGGGGACAAAGTCCAATGTTGGTTCCTGACCTCGGTCAAACGCAATCAAGTTACTTACAGCAGCGGTTTCATGACTTGGACAGGTGATCCCTATCCCGACTACCTCTGTCCTGAGCACCGTTTTGATCTTATTGCCGAATGGGCTGTCGCCAAATGTGGGATTGAACCCGACATACTCGTCATAGAGGATTATGCCATGGGAGCCAAGGGAAAGGTTTTTCACATCGGCGAGAACTGCGGATTGCTTAAGCATAAGTTATGGAAACACAATATTCGATTTGATACTATTGCACCTGCTGCACTAAAAAAGTTTGCCACAGGTAAGGGGAATTCTGATAAATGTATGATGCATTCGTCATTTGTCAAAGATACAAATATCGATCTGATGAAAACAATGGACAAGGAAAGCAAGGAGTGTTCAAGTCCTGTCTCTGATATTGTAGATTCTTATTACCTTGCCAAGTATGCAATGGCAATATTTAAGAAGAAACTACCGTAGCAGTAATATCGGGGAAAGCATCAATTACGAGTTGCTTGTTGATCCCGTATCCATAGAAAGTTCCACTGAACAGTTCTTTGACCATCAATGCCTCATCGGGATGAATCGCTTCCAACAGTTGAATCATCAAAATGTCTTTGCGTTCTTTTGGAAGGTTGTAGGACTCTTTAAATATATAAAGTCTTTTGACTTCCTGGAACAGACTTGATACAGTAAGTCCTTCGGGTGCATTGTCGGGGGTGTATGGCGGCAGATCTTGGCGATACCACTTAGAGGAATCGATGAATGCATACTGAAGCAACAGTTTAAATGCATGACTGTTGTTTTCTCTAAGCATTCGAATGACATCTTCTTTGCTCTTTGCGGTTTGCGAAATTTTCTTCACGACTTCAGGGATTGATAGTGTAGTTGGCATAATATGTACCTCGCCTATATTTAGCATGCCACTTGACACCGATTTAATTTGTGCTATACTGTAACTAATCTTAACTTCTTTACAAGGTTTAATCTCATGGACACTAACGAAACAGCGTATAAAACTACTCCACAAATCAAGGTATGGCTGCGCGAAGAGCAAAAAATTGCAATCGTTCGGCGTGTTGAAGTTCACCCAAATTGGGGAAAGCAGTACCTAGTAACCACCCACAGCCCTGAATGGGGGCCTGAAACTTTTTGGGTAAAGGAAAAAAATGTCGAATCAATGGGAGGATCCAACAATGACTAAGACCAAGACAACTCCAAAGAAGCGTACCCCGAAGGCTAAAACTGTACTTACCATCACATATTCCATGCAGTGTCCTGAAGGTAGTTATCAATCAGACACATGGCTTGGATTGGGATGGGATATTCTAATGCATCGATTGGGGCATCTGTGGCGCAATGGTTCCTTTATGGACTAATCCTATGAATATTTTTGCAGTACAATCCAATCCACTTGATGCTGCTCATGATCTTTGCGACAAACATGTTGTAAAAATGATAGTAGAAAGTGCACAGATGCTATCAACGGCACATCGTGTGTTGGATGGTAATGCCACCATTAGGATTTCAAAGTCCAATCGAAAACTCAAACATTGGGTACATCCCTGTACTGTTAGAGATGCAAAATTGTGTTTACCTGCTATGGTAAATCACCCATGCACAATATGGGTAATGCAGGGCAGTGACAATTACATGTGGCTATGGCAACATACAACGGGTCTTCTGAAAGAATACACAGATCGGTATTCTAAGAAGCATTCGATGTGTGGGCTAGTCAATGATTATCTTTCTACCTTACCTGCGAATATCAGGCAAGGACAATTGTCTCCGTTTGCACAAGCAATGCCTGAGCATTATAAAACAAATGATGCAGTCACGGCATATCGCAATTACTATATCGGAGAAAAGAAGCGTTTTGCCAAATGGTCTAGAACAAGCCCTCCTTCTTGGTTTGTTAATACCACATAAATACAGTACATATTATGCCTAATTATGATTATATTTGCCTTGCTTGCCAACACACATTCGAGGAATTCCTCCGAATGAAAGACAACGACAAGCCATGCAAGACTCCGTGCCCCAAGTGTGGGGAGAAGAAAGTCGAACAGTATATCCCGACTGCACCGCCTGTTATTGATCCTGTTCGTCTTGGTATTGTTCGTCCTGATAGCGGATTCAAAGAAGTAATTTCAAAGATTAAAACTGCACATCCTAGACATGGAATGAGAGACTATTAATTATGATCAACTCAGATAAAGAATTCTTGCCGTCAGTCGAAGCAGATGGTGTGGGTCGATACTATAAATCCCCAACAAAGGACAAGTGGTATCCTTCGGTTACCACGGTTGTAAATCATCTAGATGCTGAGAAGTGGAAAGAGTGGCGTACAGATCCAAAGAATCTAGAGACCTCTCAGAAGGCAATTGCAAGAGGAAATCAGATGCACTTGCTTGCTGAGAAATACCTGACAGATGGTACTGTCCCAACAAGCGAAGAAGATTCAATGCGTTTTGATGCACTTCTGCCAATGATGAAAAACATCGGAGAAATCTATGCAATCGAACGACCTTTATGGTCTGATCATCTGATGCTTGCGGGAAGAACAGATTGCATCGGAGAGTATAATGGAAATCCTGCAATCATCGATTTCAAGACCTCTTCAAAGAAAAAGAAGAAGTCTTGGATCACAAATTACTTTCATCAGGCGACTGCATATTCGTATATGTGGGAAGAACGGACAGGGCAGCGAATTACAGACCTTGTTGTTTTGATTGTATCGGATGACGGCTCGTCACAAGAGTTTGTCGAACACCGAAATGATTATCGCGAAGGTTTGGCAAATGTCATTCGTTCGTATTGGGAAAAATATAACTTTAAGCAAGTACAGGAGATTGCTAATGAATTGGCTCAAAAAAATACTTAATTGGTTTGGATTTACATTGTCTCGTAGGCTCGAACCTATCGTTCCCCCACAAAAGGAACGATTTCATTGCATTCGATTCATGACGGAAAAGGGAGAACAGATTGGAATTCTCCTAACTGCCGAAGAATTTGAGCGAGGAATTGCTCGATGGGTTGATACGATTGACGAAATGCCAATTCAAATGACAAACGATGTTAACGAAGAAAGTATGCCATAATGGGATCAATAATTAACATCGAAACTACTTTCAGCAAAGAGATCGAAGAACTGTGTCGAGATCGCAAGGATGGTCAATACATCGATGCAATTCTTGAACTTTGCGAAAAGCATGGAATTGAGCCTGAATCGGTTGCAAAGTTGGTAACCAAGCCAATTCGGGAAAAATTGAAAGCAGAGTTTGAGAATAAAAACATGCTAAAAGGCGGGAAAAGGTCAAAACTCCCCCTTGACTAAGTGGTTATTTTGTGATACAATAGACTAAATCGTTTTACTATACAACAAACACAAGGAGATACAAAACATGTCAGGTTTTTCAAGTATGAAGAAGAATGCTCAGTCCGCAATTGATCGCCTCTCTAAGGAAATGACAAAGGTCAATACCAAGGGTAGTTATGAGGATGATCGCTTTTGGACTCTTGAGCGAGACAAGAGCGGAAACGGATATGCAGTCATTCGTTTCCTTGCACCTGTAGAGGGAGAGGACATTCCATGGGTTCGACTGTTCTCCCACGGATTCCAAGGCAAGGGCGGTTGGATGATTGAGAATTGCCCAACCACCGTTGGAAAGAAGTGTCCTGTATGTGAGGGAAACACAGAGTTGTGGAACAGTGGCATTGAATCGAACAAGGGAATTGCGCGTGATCGTAAGCGCAAGTTGTCATACATTGCCAATATCCTTGTGGTGAGTGATCCATCTAATCGTGAGAATGAAGGAAAGGTTTTCCTGTATAAGTTTGGCAAGAAGATCTTTGATAAGTTGCAGGAAGCAACAAGCCCTGCTTCTCCAGATGAGACAAAGTTCAATCCGTTTGATTTTTGGCAGGGCGCAAATTTCAAGTTGAAGGCACATCTTGAATCGGGTTATGTCTCTTATGACAAGAGTGCGTTTCAGCCACAGTCGGAAGTGTTTGATGGCGATGACAAGCGTCTTGAGGCTCTGTGGAAGTCACAGTATCCTCTTCAGCCCTTTGTTGCTCCTGATCAGTTCAAGGCATATGAGGAACTCAAGGGTCGAATGGATCAGGTTCTTAAGGGAGGCGCAGCAGAGGGTTCTGCCGTCAATGCAGAGGAAGCACAGCCTGAGGACTTTCGTAGCAAGATGAAGTCTATGGCAGCATCTAGTTTTGGAGAAGAGAAGGTGGCAAAGAAGGCTCCTGCAAAGGGAGCAAAGACTGAAGATGAAGGCGAAGATGCCTTTGCCTACTTCAAGAAGTTAGCAGATGATGATGACTGATTAGAGTGAAGGACATTCTTGAAATAGCAGAGCACGGAATGTAGGCTCTGTATTCCGATTTGATGTCGGAGACAACATAACAGATTCGCCCCCGCCCCCACCACCGAGAACATTTGTGGTGGGGGCACTTATGTTGGTGGGGTTGTTTTGCTTGGTTGCATTATATTGAGCAGTGGATGCCTTTGTTGTTGCGGCATTAACTGCATTTGCATTGTATGATTGTGGAGACATATTAGCATATTCAACACCACCTTCTGCTTTTCCAATTGGAGTGACCGATGAATCGGCGAATTCTACTGTACCACTCGGAACACTTGTTGCAACATTAGATGAAATTGTATCTGTGCTTTCCTTTGCATCTTGGACAATTTCAGCACTCTTCTCTACAGCAAGTTGAAGACCATCGCCACCCGCCCCACCCCCCAATGCTTCTTTGATGTATCCACCCACTATTGGCAAGTCGCCCAATCCATCGGCGATTGAGTTTATAATTCCTGCAAATAAATCAATAAGTTCCGTGTAAAGCCATGCGCCAAAATTTACAACATCTGCCAATATTTCACCGCTTGAAATATATTCCCACAGCGACATGAAAGCACTATAAGTCAATTCGGCCAACTTAACAAGCATTTCCCCAATGAACTTATTGATTTTGTAAGGCAGAACCACAAATAGATTAAAGGCTGTCTTTATCAACATGGTGACAAAAGAGATTGTGTTCTTCACGAATGAGGTGATTGCGATTTGAATCACCTTGAAGATCTTGCTAAAGATAGATCCATCTCCCTGAAAAACAGCCATTATCCGAGAGAATGTATCCACAAAGTTTGTGTATAACTTTTGAAAGAATTCTACTATCGGTTCAAATACACCTGCGATCCCATCGAATACATCTCCCATTGTTGTATTGAAAAAGTTAAAAATGTCTTGGAAATCGAGAAGTCCAAATGTTAATCCACTAATCATTTGTGCAATAGCACCCATGATGAGACCTTTAATGTTGCCTAATTGTTGGAATCCCTTATATGCACCATAGATTGCATCAACAGCGAGTTGAACATAGAAAAAGGCTTTGCCAAGAACGCGGAACCCAAACTCAAAGGCTCTTCCAAATCTCCCCAAGAATGGGAAAAGGGTAGTAAGCCCCTTTCCAAACCCCCCCAATTTAGTGCCGATGCCGCTAAAGATCTTTCCGATGCCTCCACCAATACCACCCAATTTTCCAAAGACTCCTCCGATTGCTGCGCCAATTCCAAATGGGAGATGGGTAAGCAGACCAAAAACGCCTTTGAGAATGTTGATAATAAACATAACCTTGTAAAAGATATATCCAAGAACTGCACCAACGCTGACGGCTAGGATTAGAAGTATGGTTTTGAACCAACCATCTTCCTTCTTGAACATACCCCCCATGGTGTCATTAAGGATTGCCATCGAATCTGTGAACTTTTGTGCCCACGCAGGGACATCGTTTACTGCCTCTGCTTCCTTTTCAGCCAACCTCATATCGCTCTCTTTTGCATTTTCTAGCATGGCAAGTTGAGTTGCATTGAGACCGTCAAGACCTTTCATAGTGTCTTGGTGTCTCTTAATCAAATTTGCATCGGCTTCTTTGCCTTCACCACTTCCACTATCAATTCTTGCAGCGGCATCTTTGGATACCTTTTTCTCTTCTACAATTTTCAGAATACGCTTGTTTCGTTGCTCATCGAGTTCTTTGGTAAATTTCTGTTCAAGCCGCTGTTGAATTAACGATTTCTGTTGATATACAAACTGTTCCTTGTATCGTTTGACATCGCTATCGCTTGCTTCTTTGTTTTTTGTTTTATAGAGAGCGACAGCCTTCTCGGTCAATCCGCTGATGTTATCAATCTCTTTTTTGATATCACCAATACCAACAACGCCACCCCCCTGTGCGAGTTGTTGAGCAATCTCGGTTGTTGATAATTCATCTGCTAGTTTTTTAGTTTCTTGTGCAAATGCTTGCTGCGCTTCAAAAACGGCTTCTTGTTGTCTGAGTGCCTTCGCTTGAATATCTGAAGAATTTGCATCTCTCAATCCCTCAGCCATTTCGCCCAATGCTTTTGACAGTTCTTCGCCCGACTCTTTTGCTACAGTAGCATTAGCAGCATCTAGTTCTTTGTTTGCCTCAAGAACTAAATTTGCTGCTTCTCCGTATGATTTGCTCATCCCCGCAGCAATTTCGGGGTCGAACTCTCGCATCGCATCTCGCAAGTCTCTCATACCAAACAAAGCAGACTGCCTAGCATCTCTTTCATTGCCAATCAGTTTTGTATTAGCCATCAACGCATCTGATACATCAAAGAAACTTTTTTCAGTCTCGCGATGTGCTTCCCGAAGACGCTCAACATCATCAACATATTTGGCTTGTATTGCTTCGGTTTCAGCAAGCCATTCCCCTTGAGTGTTTTTATACTTCTGTGTTTCGGCATCCAATTTCTTCATGCCGACTGTGATATTGTCTCTGGCTTTTTGTTCGTCTATGGCTGCTTTATTAAGGTCGGCTTGAAGTTTCTTTTGTGTTTCTAGTACCTTTTTAGATTCTTCGATGGTCTTCTTAAGGGATTCCATTTCAGCAAAAAACTTGTCGAATGCTTTTGTTGAAGCCTCATTCGACACGGGTGGTCTAAGCCCGTCTTGGTCGTTTGGTGGTGTAGGATTGCCTTGTGTTGGTTCAGCCATCTATCTGTCCTTTATTCCCGTTGACTCTTCAGAGACTCCATTCGTTCCTTTTCTTCTTTCAAATGCTGCATCAACAAATCAATATAAACCCTCCGCTCCCATGGCATCATGCTCTCTAGATCAACTAGTGTGTAGTTGAAGTTTTGCATCATCGCAAAGTTCACAGAGAGCATGTTGAAAAGATTGTCATGGGTGGAGGCTAGGAGAAAAAACTCGTGATTCCTCTCAGAACAATATCATTTTCATGATTGCAATGCTTGCACTTGAAGTTTACCTTTTTCTCCAACTTGGGCATCGTTTCGATGAATGCAAAGAGTTTCTTGAACTGTTCCTGTGTCATCTCTTCGATGAACGAACGAACTTCATTTGGATCCATCTCAGATGCATTAAATATCTTCTCTCCCTGATATACCTTGTCGATGGACTTAATCAAAATTATGAAAGCCTTTTCAATATCGGGTTGGTCTTCAATTTCCTTCAAGTCATCAACGGTTGGATATCGCATTACTACACTGATGTCCCCAACGATAGGAATGATCTTCTTGTGGTTTGGATCATTGGTTGGTTGAATTTCCTTAAGATTGATCTCAACCTCAGTTGGCAATTCACACTTGCTGCACTTGATGCTCGGCTTTGCAGTCTCGCCCACAGATTGGCTACGGAGTTGAAGAAACAGATACTCCATGTCTGTGAGTGGCAATTTGAACACATCTACGGTGTCGTTTGTGCATGCAGATATAACTTCTCTGATCGCAGAGTTGATAGTCTTTTCGTCCTTGCTTTCTGCCGCCATAAGAAGAATTTTTTCCTCTTTGACAATAAATGGACGATACTCAATTTTTTTGCCACTAACAGGCAAAGTTGTCTGATGTTTCGGTACTGATGCGAGAATTCCTGAAAGTGCCATTACAATCTCCTATGATGAAAAGTTAGGGGTTAAATCCGTTGCCAAAGAAGCCTTCTCCAAAAAATCCTTGAACTTGCGACATTTGAGTCAGCATTCCCTGTAGACCGCCCTGTCTTGGAGTTGCATATACAACTCTGCCATCTACGCCTCGGGGGAGATCCTGTGCTTTATATTCCTCTAGTTGCCGTGTATATGCCGTCAGGATGCTCTGTTGTTGCTGACGGAGAGCATTGAACGCTCCACGCTCTGCAATCGTTCCTAGAGCAAACCCGTTGACTGCTTTGTCAATTCCCAACTGACTTGCTGTTAGGATATCCTTGAATCTATCCTGCTCGATAACAGGATAGCCCGTATCTGTTACTATGGGCAATGTATTGCTGTATTTAATTGGGGTTGGTAAAAGAGGAAGAATGTCATGATACATAAATCCAATATCCGAGAACAGCGGTTCATTGATGTTTGTATAGTTTAGAGATCCACCATTCATATTCATCGAAAATGGATAGACTTCAGTAAACCGATATCCAACAATTTGACCCTTATACATTGCTTCCATTGCCATGTCAAAATTTTGAACATGGTTGGGGAGCAGCATTAGGAATATTTCACTGCCCTTTGCATATTCGTCATAGTATCGCCATTGGCGAGTAACTGGATTCTGAATATATCTGAGCCATGCCTCGAAGAACTCCTTCTCAAACATATCAGTACCACAGTTAAATTGAATTTTTATACCCGAAGCATTATTCGTATTCCTCTTGTATGGAAATACGCGACTTGGCCCCGCATCGATATAATTTTGTTCTGTGCTATACCATGACTGTTCGTTCATGGCTACAGATTTGCAGGTAGTTGCTAATCGTGCAACATCCATAACAAAATTCATGCCGATGTCACGGCGCACATTGTCATTGGGAAATATCATTGCGAGCCAACGGTTGCCCGATGCCCATCCTGTATCTCGTGCACGAGCATAGACAGAATCCTGAAATGATGGTTGAGGACTCTTAACATACGATTGGTATGCTTGTTCTGGCGTAACTGCTTGTATTTTGGTTATATCCATGTTTCTATAGAGTATCTATCATGCGAGTGCCCATATATCGCTTCGACTTGCACCCTTGAATCTGTCTAAAGGGAAGAAAGGAACAGTCTTCCAGTCGTGGGGGGAAATGAATGAAACCTTTGATACGATGTGTTTGTAATAATATCGCTTGATGCATGGTCGGTATGCCTTCAAGATCGCTGACCCCTTAAGCATCCCATAGGTCACTCTGAACTCTACGCTTGTGTTGTTGTGTGCTACCCAATTTGGGTCGGAGACATATTTAAGGAGATTGTTTAAAAAATTTGCCCTTCCTGACGGAGGTAGATAGTGCAAATTCAGACCAAGAAATCCATCTTTTTGAGGATGTAGGATGATGGTAATTGGAAATTCATCCCAAAACATGAGTTGGTCTTTCGTTTTGGGGCTATATCCATAGAAAACCATCTTGCCAGGAGTCAGACTTTTTCGAATAACTGTTTTTCCTGAATCTATAAAGTTTCTTTGATTCATGGTTGTTTTGATTTTGGATAGGTTTGTTGCTAACCAACGGGTTGTTCGGTCATCTCCGAGTTGAAGATTTGTTCCTTGCATCCCTTTTAGGACTTTTACTACTTGTTGTTTTGTCATTTTCCAGCCTTACCGAAGATGTTTTCTTCTGTTAGAATCCGAAATTTCCAACCACGATCTGTGCAATAGTCTTTTGCTGCTTCCCATTTTGCAGAGTTGATCAGCCAATTTCTAATCTCAAATAACTTAGATTTGGAGATTCGTTTTGATTTTGGTTGCTCGGGTTTTATTGTTTGTTTTTTGGGTTTGACCTCGATCAAACACTCCTCGATCCCGCCATCAGGCTTCTTAAGACACATCCAAAAGTCCACAAAGTAACGGTGTTTGCGCCCATCGACAGGCGAAATGTACGGGACAACCACTTCTTCCGAAGACCATTTAGTAACGGAGTCGTTTTCATCGCAAAAAACCATTACGCGCCTTTCCCATAATGACCGATAGAAGCACATTGATGGATCTCCCTTGTACTTTTCGGGTCGCTTGGGTGTGTATCTTCCCTTATATGATTTGTTGTTTGCGATGAGGGTTCTCCCGTATATGCTATTTATCAAAGACATCTAAATACACTATATGCAAGAACAATATAGAGTAAAAGAAATTATGGCTATTGATGCCCTGGATTTAAAGATGCCACCAGATGAATTTGAAGGTATCTTCGAAGATCTACTTTACAATGAGGAGCGGGATCGACTTAACAAGATAAATATGGGGAAAACTGTGGGGTATTACAAATATCCATATGATTTATTGAGTAATCCCACACTACAGAGTGTTATGAAGATTGAGATATACGATACGGGGGGCGGTACTCTTGATACGAAACGAAATCAATTTCAGGCAATAACAAGCAGTATGGTTGATAATATAACCAGTTCTATAGGTAAAGGTGAAAAACCAGAAGATCAACCAACTGATATTGCGGGAATGGTTGGTGCAGGGGCTGGTGCAATCTTGGAGGGAATTGGAGCAATCTTCAATACAGCAAAGCAAGCACTTGTAGACGGAGACTTGCAGGGTCAAGGATTGGGAAGAGATTCCTATACCGAAGAACAAACGGGTTTGTCGGGTCTAACAGCAAAAATCTTACAGTCAATATATCTCTATATGCCCACAGGGCTTGAGGTTGGTTATGGTATTGAATATGAAGATAGCAGCATGGCAGGATTGGATAATCTCAAATTGGCAAAAGCAATTTCACAAGGAGATCAGAAAGCAGCAAGAGATATTGGTAAGAAATTGGGACTTGCAAATCTTAAAGTGCTTGATTCTTTGGGGGATTTGGTTGGCGCAGAATCGGGAACATTTTCTAAATTTGCATCAGCACAGCAACGACAAGTAGCAAATCCAATGGCACTGCATACTTTCAAAGAAGTCAAACGGCGCGAATTCAACTTTGCATATACCTTTCTTCCACGAAATCAAGAAGAAATGCAGACTTGTCATGAAATAATGGGATTGTTGAAATATTATGCACATCCTAAGAGATCGGCGGGAAGTGGTCGCTTCTTAGATTATCCCGCAGAATTTGGAATTAGTTTTTTGATGGCTGATGGTACCTTGAATGCATATTTACCACAGATATTGAAATGTGCTCTAAAGTCAATCAGTATTAAATATGGAGAAGATACTACCTTTACAACATTTAGTCAAGATGCATTTGGTGCCGCACCAACAAAAATTACAATGTCACTGACATTCAGCGAACTTGAAATTCTCACTAGAGATCGGTTTGGCTGGAAATTGGGCAAAAAACAATCACCATAAGGCAATACATGGGATACTTCAATTTTTTATCTAATGTTGGATATCGGGATAGTAATGGCAATACAGTCATTGCTCGAAATATATTAACCCGAGGAAAAATTATAGATAGCATCAAAGAATCACAGTCGGGATATCTTAAGTATACAATCAAGGATGAGGAAAGACCTGAGACTTTAGCAGATCGCATATATGGACGATCTGATTATCATTGGATCATTCTTCTGTTCAATGAAATATTGGATCCGTTCTTTAGTTGGCCCCTAAGCATTAATGAAATGGAACACCAAATGCAATCTGTATATGCAGGAAAAGCAATTTTCATATATCCTCCGATGCTTTTTGATGTTGATAAGAGGATGGTGTTGGATCGTAGAGTTGTTCATTTTGAGGTTGGTGATGTTGTACAGCAAAAGGCATTAGATGGAACAGTCTTGGCAACAGCAACTATCAAACTGTGGGATCCCAATTTATACAAAATTGTAGTAGATAACATCACAGGAAGTTTTTCTCTTCAGGGAGAAGCGGCAAGAAATTCTAGTGTTATTGGTGATCCGACTAGATTGGTTCGTGACATCTACACCGTAACTAGCGAAGGTAAGCAAATATCGGCTCCTATGGTAAGAATTACCGATGATAACCAATATGCACTTCATCACTTTGAAAAGAGTGATGGCGAAGTAATTTCCCCACTCTATCGCCCCACATCATTAGCCAATGATGGAAGTAGACAGAAAAGTTTTTCCTCGCTCATTGATCGATATGTTTTGGGAAGAGTTGAAGTCATTGATATGGGGGTGGACGAAAATGACGATTCCTTGGGATATGCAAATAGCATTACCAATATATCACATGAAGAAACAGTCAATGAGAAAAAGCGAAATATTAAGATTATGCGTCCCGAATATATCGATCCACTCCTCAGAGATTTTAGAAAATTATTTCAGACATCCATTCCTCGGTAAGGCAATAAATGACACAAAGCGGCAGTGATACGATGAATAAACCAGGAGATGTCTCGATAGACGAGATCACTCTTAAGTCTTACACTGGATTTACCATGAGTCTCAAGGGTGTATTTGAGAATTTTATTATCTACGAAGACATCTTTTCCAATTGCATGTCGGGAAGTATTACGCTTATCGATTCGATGAATATGGCGAAGAACTTTCCTATCATAGGAGCAGAAACACTTACAATCACCTATCGAACCCCAATGAGCGGGAGAGATCCTGTTAGATTGGTGTTTCGAACTTACAAGATTTCAGTATTGACCGAAACAGCACAAGAGTCGGCACAAATGATTCGAATTGAATTTGTCTCGCATCAGGCAATTAAGAGCATGCAGAGCAAAATTTCAAAATCTTATATGAATATGCCTGTTTCAAAAATGGTAAACAGTATATTTGATGAGTACCTCGCAATAGACAATGGAGAAAATAATGGATTGCTTTCGGCTGCTGGCAGGGGCGCGGCAGCAGGAGCACTTATTGGGACACCAGTTCCGTTAATTGGTGCAGTTGTTGGTGCCGTGATCGGAGGTGCAGTCGGTCTTCTCGGGGAAGCATTAGACGATGACAAAATCCACTTGGCATCAGTTGTCGAAACTTATGATACTCGCTCATATGTAATTCCTTATTGGACACCACTATATGCAATCAATTGGTTGGCACATCAAGCAAGAGCAAAAAACAACACTTCTATGTGTGATTATGTGTTGTTTCAGAATTCACGAGGACATCATTTTGTTCCAATTTCTGCTTTGAAAAAAGCAGCATCTTCATTCACATATACAAATTATCCCGATGGATTTCGAAGCGATGATGGGACAAGAATGATAGAGTCTGAACTCAGAAACATACAATCATATGTTATTGAGGATATGACAGACAAAATCAAACAACAGAGTTTGGGAATGCTTGCATCGGCAATATTGACTCATGATATGACTACAAAATCATGGGCTTCAACTCAATTTAAATATGATAAGTCCTTTATGAATGATGGATCTCATTTAGAGAAAAATCCTTTAGTCCCAAGAGGAAAGATTGATTATACCGATGCAGTAGAGTCTCATATTCGGTTTTATCCCAACACAACATATACGATGTCGGGATTGGTTCAGGTTAGTGATCCTGACGAAACTATTTTGATTCGACAGTCGTTGCTTAATCAGATTAATTCTATTAATCTTATAATGAATTGCTATGGGGATACCAATGTTGTGGTAGGGCAAGTAATAGACTTCAAAACAATCTCAAAGGAATCGACTAAAAATAAAGACAACTATGAAGACGATTACCTCAAAGGAAGATATTTGGTTACTGCCATTAAGCATGTTGTTACAGATAGAGAACATCTGATGACAATGACCGTATCGAGAGATTCGTTTTCAGAACCAATTGCGGATTACAAAAAAGCAGAACTTGCACTGGAGACATCATGAGCACAAGTCAAGAACCAACAAAAGCAGAATACATGGGGAAGAATGGCTTCATTTGGTGGCAAGGAGTTGTCGAGGACATTTACGATCCGTTAAAATTGGGTCGCGTTCGTGTTCGCGTTCTTGGATGGCACTCAAACGACAAAACACAAATACCAACACAAGATCTTCCATGGGCGCATGTAATTATGCCTGTAAATAGCACATCGGTATCGGGTAAAGGATGGTCTCCTACAGGGCTTGTTCAGGGAGCATGGGTTATTGGATTCTTTCGAGATGGTACAAATTCACAAGAGCCTGTTGTTATGGGATCAATTGGCGGCATTAACACTGTAAATATTCCTATTCCTTGGGAACTTTCAGAGATACCAAATATTCCGTTTGCAGATCCCGAAAGTGTTAAAAAAATGTTTGCTGCTGAAGTTGAAAGTAAAAAGGCTGAAATTCTTGCATCATTAGATGCTGCAAAAAATGATGTTGGAATTAAACCATACCAACTTCCTAAGAATCCAACAATTGATCCAAAAATGGGATTTGCTGATCCTGATGGTCTCTATCCACTGATCTCTAGAATGGGTGAGGCAGATACAAATCGCCTTGCAAGAAATGAGCAAATTGAAAATACCATCGTACACAAAAAGAAAAATGATTTAGAAATTTGTGCAACTGCTCTATATGGATTTTGGTCAGAACCACAAACCCCATATGCAGCCCAATATCCGTTCAACAATGTATATGAATCTCAGGCAGGACATATCATTGAATATGATGATACCCCAGGGGCAGAACGAATTCATTGGTATCATTGCTCGGGCACATTTACTGAAATTCATCCAAGAGGAAGTGAAGTTCACAAGGTTGTTGGTAATGCATGGGACATTACCACAAACGATAAGATGATCCTCGTTAAGGGCAATTGCTCCTTCAATGCAAACAAAACATTGAAGATAATGATGGGGAAAGATCTTGAAATTGAAGTTGGTGGTGATGTAAAGATGTATGTAAAGGGCAATATGACCACGGATGTTGGTGGAAATTGTTTGCATAAAGTCAAAGGAACATACACATTATCAAGTGAAGGAAATATGGTTATTGTAGCACCGCGTATAGATTTGAACCCCGAAGGCGAAAATTCATCAACAGTACAGACACTCTTAAGCAAAGCAAGAGGTTTTGTTAATGGATTGATTGATCGACTTAGCCCAACAGATTTACAGATAAAGAATCGAGAATAACCTATGAGTTTTAATATTCCCAATCGATCAGTTCCCGTTACAACAGCAACTCCATCAAGCAGTGCTCAAGGTTCTGTATACACAACACAGGATATTGAAACATATACCTTTGAGCAAAACAATCAAACAAAGAGTTATGCTGCATTGGGAGCAGCAGACAAATCAGTAGCATCAACGGGCGAAGAGGTTAGTATTAAGGGAATGGTCAATGTGCCTGTTGCTACCGATTTTTCAGAATCAAAGAAAAGTATTAACGAATTGACCGCACAGCGCGGCGATCTCGCAAGTATTCCCAATATTGATATATGTGCATTCATGGGAGATACTTCCTCGTTTGATCTTGATCTTCCAAACTTAAAATTGGGCGATCTTCCATCACTAAATGAAATCATGGCAGGTATCAATGGCATAACTCTTCCTTCTCTTGAATTTGCTTCTGATGCAATTCTAGGAGTTATTGGAAAACTGAACAGTGCTGTGAATGATATTTCAGCAGCGATCCAAGGGAGCATCCCAACAATCTCATGTGGTAAGCCTCAAGGAACGGTTGATGTTCCACCAATTCCTCAAATGGGAGATGCCTTGAAATTCGATACAGCATCGCCAATTGATCCATTTATCGCAGAGCCTGTTCCATATGGTACAAATCCCAATATTATTCTTGAATCTCCTGATGTTACAGTCAAGAGTCTAAACGATCTAATTGATGCAGGAGAGTTCTGATGGTAGCAAATATGACAGGAATTCTTCCGATAGAGTTTTATTATCCCGATGGGTTCGGTGAATTGAACATCGTTGAACAAGACGAATCCCTGACAGACACGATAATAGAGGATATTCTTTGGATGAGTCCTGCATTGATGAATCAGTCATACAATGAAACCTCTCCCTCTAGACCAATATTTGAACAGCAAAGGGTTCTTCGCCCCCAAGAACAGGGTGTTGAATGTAGCATTGGTTTAAAACTTGTGGCAGTGTATTACAATTATGTTGGTGCTCCCCCACCAACAGGTGGGCCGATTAAATATGCAATTGTAGAAGGTGTATTCCCCCCAAGTTTGACTCTCGATATCGATACAGGACATCTGTATGGCAAAATTGATGACTTGGATGATATCTTTCCCTTAGAATTTGGACTTACTAATCCCGCAGGAATTCCACAAGAAGATCGGGATATTGTTGCAGCAGACACCTTTGCATTTGATTATGGTGAACAGACTCCTAGGAAGTTTACAGAAGACAACTATGCAAAGCGAGGATCTGCTTCTTTATATCGGGCAGGGTTTCCGATTGCTAAGGGGATTGGGTTTGTGGCAAGGGCATTTGATTCTTTATTACCGAGCAGTTACATTGACGGAAGGTTCATAATTGATGCAGACAACAATTGGTCATCGGACAGAGATGAATTCATCCTAAATATCAGAAATCAGATGTTCATTGATGGATTCCCCGTGACAAATAAAGAATATCTTACCACCATGAAAGATCGTGGTTATTTTCGAAGTTGCTAAAGGAGTTTTATGCCAGCCGCACATAGACATACGGACATATGCACAGGACATCGGTGTTTTCCCCCAAGACCAAATCTTGAAGGATCAAAGAATGTATTCGTTAACAGTCTTGGATGGCATCGAAAGGGCGATAAATGGGCAACTCATTGCTGTGGCGATAACTGCCATATAAGCAAAACAGCAATCGGATCGTCTTCTGTTTATATCAATAGCCTTCCCGCAGCACGGGTAGCAGATCCTATTCATTGTGGATCTGCCTGTGCTAGAGGCAGTACAAATGTATATTGTGGAGGTTAATACAATATGATTTCATCTTTTATTCAAGGTTGGTTTGAACTTGGAATTGCCGTCTCGGGAGTTATCGGTGGCGTTATCACAGGTATTGCATATGCAAGGTCGAAGAAAAAACAAGAAGACAAAATTTATATTGAAGAGGCTTCTATAAATTCTAGGGGTTCAAATTTTCAATTAAAGCACACAAATATCCATGAAACTTTGACGGGGTTAAGAATTCAGACAGGCGCAGAAAAGGCAAAAATTGGATACTTCCACAATGGTGGAAAATTTCTTGATGGAACTCCCATGAAAAAATTCAGTATCACCCATGAATCATGTGAACGGGGAGTGGTATATGACGGGGGAAACCTACAGGGTATTTTGGTCACAATGTTTTGGAATCTCATCGAGAATATGCGAGATGATAGTCCAGGATCTTACATAACAGAAGGAATGCCTGACGGCTATTTTCGATCATACAACAAGTCAAATGGAATTGTTCGATACAGTATTTTGCCAATCATGAAACAAGATTTGTATATTGGATTTGTACAATTGGAGTGGTTCCATGAAACTGAAGTTCCAACGGTAGAGGAAGAAAAAAGAATTAGACAACAGTTTGAGCAAGCACGGGACTATATCGAACTTGAATTGGCACTACAATAATGCTTAAAAGTCAGAACACATCTATCGATCTTGATATCAACTTTGACCGCAATCCATTGTCGGGAGATGTTGCATTACGCCGAGACGAAGAGGCAATTAAAAGATCTTTGCGAAATTTAATTCTCTATCGTAGGGGAGAGAAGCCATTTCATCCCGAGATTAGTTCAGGGGTGCAAGATATGCTATTCGAATTGATCGATCCCGTAATGGTGATTGAACTCAAAAAGCGAATTTCAGAGGTTATTCGAAATTATGAGAAAAGAGTCAGTAATGCAATTGTAAGTATTGTAGATGTGCTAGATAGGAATGAGATTCGTATCACAATTCACTTCACTATTCGTAATGTTCAAAGAGTATTCTCAACCACAATCGCTCTACAGAGGCTAAGATGAGTAACATATCAAATACACCAATTGAATCGCTTGAGTTTGATGAAATCAAGGCAAACTTAAAAGAGTACTTGAGCGGTCAGGAGCAGTTCAAGGACTACAACTTTGAAGGTTCGGCACTATCAATCCTTCTCGATCTTCTTGCATACAACACACACTATCAAGCGTTTTATGCAAACATGGCAGCAAATGAGTCATTCATTGATTCTGCAATTATGCGACCATCGGTTGTTTCTCTTGCAAAGCACTTAAACTATACGCCAAGATCAAAAAAAGCAGCACAACTCATAGTCGATGTTGTAATGACACCAAGTGGTAATACAGTTGATACCTTCACACAGAGAGTCATTCAGGGCAAAGAATTTCTTAATACAGGAACCGTCTTTCGTGGTAAAGATGTTGATGGCAAAGCAGTCAATTTTGTCACCTTGGATACCTATAAAGCAGTTCGTAGATCGGGTGAGAATATTGTACAGGATGTTACCCTTTATCAGGGATATACAAAACAGGTTGCATATGTGGCAAACACACAAGGCGGGACAGAGGCAAAATTTACTATTCCCGATCTCAATATAGATATTGACACGATTCGAGTATTTGTTCAGCGATCACAAAGCGATACTACGGGATCATCTCAGTTATGGAAAAAAGCAACCGACATTAATAAACTTGACTCAACTTCAAATGTGTTTTTCATTCAAGAAGGCAGAGATGGATTTTGGGAAATTTATTTTGGTGATGGGATCCTTGGCAAAGCAATTGAAAATGGCAATGTTATCAATCTTCGTTATCTTGTTACAAATGGTTCTCTTGGAAATGGAATTGGCTATGAGGAAACAAATGCAAGAAGAGCCATTACCTGCAATGATCCCCGCGTAAATGAAGTAAGAATCAATACTGATGCAGACGGAAAGGTGTTGTTTTCATTCGGAGGCGAGGACAGTGAAGACATTGCATCTATCAAATATTATGCCCCAAGAAACTATCAGGCACAGGACAGGGCTGTCACCGCAGATGACTATAAAGCACTTCTTGGTCGAGAATATGCAAATAGAGCAGATTCGTTCTTTATTTGGGGAGGCGAAGAAAACGATCCACCACAATATGGAAAGGTATATGTTAGCATCAAGCCAAAGGTAGGTACTCGATTGTCAAGTGCCGAAAAACAGGCAATCGAACGAACCATCTTGGGCGAGCGAAATCTAGTTACAATTATGCCTGAGGTAGTAGATCCCGATATCTTATACATCAATCCGAATGTTACTCTTTATTATGATGAAGCAAAAACCACTCTGAATAAGTCGGGAATTGAGGCTCGACTTGTTGATCTTATTAAAGCATTCAGCACATCTTACTTAGAACTATTTCAGCGCAATTTTAGACTGTCTAAGTTCTCATCCGCAATTGACGGATCATCGGGTGCTGTGTTGTCCAACTCAGTTGAAATTACATTATCTAAAAGATTTGAGCCAAGTTTAGGAAGAGTTGCACCATATAGTATTAAGTTTGATAACCCACTATTCCATCCAATTGATGGATATACTCCGATTCTATCGAGTGCCGTTTTTGGTTATCGCGATGCAACTTCATCTGCGGTTCTTAAACCTATTGTGGATTGTTTTTTAGATGATGATGGATATGGCAACATTCGAATCTATAAAGAATCGGGAACCACCAAGATCATAGTTAATAAGAATATCGGAAGTATCGACTATACAACAGGGTTGCTATCTCTGAGAAACTTTAAGCCCGAGACTTTAGGTACGGGAGAAACCTCTCTTTATGTCACGGTAGTTCCCGAAAAGAGCGATATCTTTGCAAGAAGAAATCAAATTATTCAAATTGATGAGTTGTCTATTGTGGCAACTGCAATCCCAGAAAAAACAAATATTGACCGAAAAGCAAGTGATGCTTCCTTTACAAGATAATTCGAATGAGTATTGACTTAGAACGCCAACTTTCAAATTTTGTACCCGATAGACTTCCAGAGTTTGTCAGGGTCGATCATCCTACACTTGTTTCGTTTCTATCGGCATATTACGAGTGGCTTGGATTAAAGCGAAATTCAGGAAAAATTCTTTCCCCGATGGATATGCATGACATTCCTGATATTGATAGCACACTTGACCAATTCATCGATCATTTCAAGCAAGAGTATTTGTTGAATTTTCCTGAGAATCTAGCGATTAACAAGACAACAAATGATCCTGTTGATCCGAGAAGACTTCTCAAAAACATAAAGCAATTCTACTTAGCAAAGGGAACAGAAAAGTCTTATGAGTTTCTTTTCCGAATTCTTTATGATACAGCGGTTGAATTTTACTATCCAAAACAAGATATTTTGCGACTATCATCAGGTCGATGGACACAAAACAATTATCTGAGAATCTCAAATGTATTGGGCGATCAGATCTATCGCGTTGCAGGAAACAACATCGTTCAAAAGAACAATGCAGGAAAGATAACCGCAACAGCAAGAGTTGTTGATGTCTCTGTATATCAGATAGGAAACTTTCCTGTTGCAGAACTATTGCTTTCGGGAAGAAATGGGACATTTACAACAGGAAGTCTTGGTGTTGATTTTACTGATGGTGATGCAGAGTTTCATGAGGTAAAGGTTTATAGTGTAGTCTCTTCACTTGAGATTACGAATGGTGGAAGCGACTATGAAATTGGTGATCGAATTTTGTTTGTTGCAAATGACCCGAGCGGACAGCAAGGAACAGGAACCGTTGTAGAGATTGATAGTGTTGGTGGAATTCGAAAAATCAATATTGATGACTTTGGAATTAACTATATTGTTCCTCCGACAATGCAAGTTCAATCAGTTCGAGGATCAGGATTCTCAGGATCTGTTTCTATTGGTGCATTGTGTCAGTCTGCGGGATACTACACAAACAATGATGGTCGCCTCAGTACGAATAAAGTACTTCAGGATAATCACTTTTATCAAAATTGGTCATATGTGTTGAAAAGTGAAGTTGTGATTGAAAATTATCGAGAAATAATTCGAAGGCTTGTTCATCCTGTTGGAATTGCCATGTTTGGATCTGTATTAATTAAGCGATGTGTCGAAGCAGATCTGCAAAATTCATCAACATTAATGTCGTTTCGTGTACCACTCATCGGTCACTATGTTCCATATACCTTTCAGACCTTTGATGATCTCTCGATGTGGTTCCTCACGGGGGAAGCAGCCGCAGGATACTCTCCAGGGTTTCATGATTTGTATATTCGGGGACAGGGAGATGGATTGGCAGTTGTGGGCAATCCGATTAGCAATAATATTCCATTCGAGGGAGCAACCTCTGGAATTTTATATGAAAACGATTTTCCAAATGCAGATCCATTTTGGATTGTTTATCCTCATGCAAACAAGATGGTTTCTCGTGGATATCAC
>Ga0114969_10000435_pt1 | contig 35866 bp, 30 predicted proteins | sample M_130807_MF_Meta_FD_87316 | JGI IMG/M metagenome (GOLD analysis project Ga0114969, IMG submission 87316) | Freshwater microbial communities from Lake Montjoie, Canada to study carbon cycling - M_130807_MF_MetaG | ecosystem: Environmental > Aquatic > Freshwater > Lake | place: Lake Montjoie...
CGCCGGATTGTCTGTCAGCCGCAAGTCCTGGCGGAACCAGACGATGGAAGTATTCATGCGGCTAAGATACCCGCATCCCGCTGCAGTTTGCAGACAGTGTTGGACTTCGTTAGGCTGAAACCATGTCTATTTCCAATACCGAAGCGCTCACCCGCGTCATCGAACACCGCGAAATCTTCCACGACGAGATGCTGGTGCTGATCCGCCGGATCATGGCCGGAGAGATGTCGCCGACCATGATGGCTGCGTTGCTGGTCGGACTGCGCGTCAAAAAGGAAACCATCGGCGAGATCAGTGCCGCTGCCCAGGTCATGCGGGAGTTCGCCACCCACGTCGACGTGGCAGACCGGCGGCACCTCGTGGACATCGTGGGCACCGGCGGCGACAGTTCGCACACCTTCAACATCTCCACGTGCAGCATGTTTGTGGCGGCAGCGGCCGGCGCGCGTGTCAGCAAGCACGGCAATCGCGCCGTCAGCAGCAAGTCCGGCAGCGCCGATGTGCTGGAGCAGCTGGGTGTGCCGATGACTCTCGCGCCAGAGGCCATCAGTCGCTGCATTGCCGACACCGGCATTGGTTTCATGTTTGCCCCGAACCATCATCCGGCGATGAAGAACGTCGCCGCCGTGCGCCGCGAACTGGGCGTGCGTACGATCTTCAATATCGTCGGTCCGCTGACCAACCCGGCGAGTGCACCGCACATCCTGCTGGGCGTGTTCCATCCTGACCTGGTCGGAATCCAGGTGCGCGTCCTGCAGCGCCTCGGCGTGCAGCACGCGCTGGTGGTCTATGGGCGCGATGGCATCGACGAAGTGTCGCTGGGCGCCTCAACCATGGTGGGCGAGTACCGTGACGGCAGCATCCATGAGTACGAAATCCACCCTGAGGACTTCGGGTTCAGCATGGCCAGCCACCGCGCGCTGAAGGTGGAAACGCCGGAGCAGTCCCAGGCGCTGATGCTGCGTGTGCTGAAGAACGAGCCGGGTCCGGCACGCGACATCGTCTTGCTCAATGCCGGCGTGGCGCTCTATGCCGCCGATGTGACGCCTTCGATCGCAGCCGGTGTGGCGCTCGCCCGCGAAGCCGTTGCCTCGGGCCGCGCACTGGCCAAGTTGCAGCAGTTCGTTGCGCGCACCAGGGAACTGGGCGCAGCCTAGCCGCTGGCGTTATTTGGCAAAGAGCCGACTGGGGTCGGCGAAGGCCTTGAATTCCAGCGCATTGCCCGACGGGTCGTGGAAGAACATCGTCGCCTGTTCGCCCACCTGGCCCTTGAAGCGGATGTAGGGCTCAATCGCGAAGCGCACGCCGGCCGCGCGCAGCTTTGCTGCCAGTGCTTCCCAGTCAGCCATCGTCAGCACCGCCCCGAAATGGCGTACCGGAACATTTTGCTCGTCGACCGCGCTGGTCGAGGTCGCAGCGCATTCGGCAGGGGCCAGGTGCGCGACGATCTGGTGACCATGGAAATTGAAGTCCACCCAGTCCGGCGCACTGCGACCCTCGGGACAGCCGAGAAGGCCGCCATAGAAAGCGCGTGCCTCTGCCAGATCCCGGACCGGAAAGGCAAGGTGGAAGAGGGCATTCGAATTCATGGTGCTCCCATTATCAGGCCTGATACAGCGGCGGGGCGAGGTTGAGCTGGTTCAGGTAGCGAGCGCGCTCTTCTTTGGAGAGGGCTCGCCAGTCGACTTTTTCGCTGTAGGTGTTTCTCAGTTGCGCGTCCGTCACGTGCACGTGCGCGACATCGCTGACGCCCGCCTCGTGGGCCAGCAGCGTCGTCTCACCGGTTCGCAGCAGTTCGGCGGTGGCCTGTGCGACGCGCTCGCTGCGCGGCAGGCCACTGTGTTCGCAGACGTCGAACCAGGTGCGGTCGGCCGCCAGCATCGCGGAAATCATCGGCACTGTTCCATCGCCATCCGAGCTGATTTCATACTGAAAGTCGTCACCGGCGCGACGCAGAGCTGTCGCGGTGCGCTGGCCGGTGCCTGCGATGGCCAGGAAGCGCGCATCATGCAGCGGGCTTGCGGTCATCCGCGTGCTGGCCGCGCGCAGCATGGCGGCGTCGGTCCGTGGCCCGAATGCCGGCCATTGCCGCGCATCGAACAGATCGATATCCGTCAGCACGCCCGGTGCCGGCAACAGGTCGTACAGGCTGGGGAAACTGTGGAACACCCGCTGCGCCAGCTGTTCAGCGCTGTGCTGCGGATCCAGTGCCGCGAGGCGCCGCACGGTCGGATACGTCGCGCGCAGCGCCTGCACTGCTCCCAGCGTGCCCAGGTGCGGCGTGCCCAGCGTGACGACGCGGCGCACACGCTCCATGCCCGGACACTGAAGCGCGGCGCGGATCAGCAGCCCACCCATGCTGTGCGCGACGATCGATACATGGCGGGCATTCAGCGTACGGATGTGGGCCGCCAGCGCCGCGCCGGCCGAGGCAACGTCTGACCGCCAGTCATAGGAGTAGAGGTCGGTAAAAAAGCCCGCAGCATCGAGGCGCAGCTTCAGCGCGAAATAAGTGTACGGAATGACACCCAGCGCACGGGTGCCCGAGTTGTCAGGCCAGGTCAGCTCGGGCAGGCGGCCACCGCTGACATCGACCGGATCGATCCATATCAGGTCGTTGGGCCAAGGCGCAGCGCGAGGGCGGCCCAGTTCCGAGCCCATGACACCGGGAAGGATCAGTACGCGGTGGTCCGGATCGCGCTGCGCCTGCGCCGCCCCGCGCGCAAGTGGCGCGAGCAACTGGTGCTCGGCCTCGCCCAGGCAGGTCGCAACCTCGTAGCCATGCGTGCCGTCGGCCAGCCACTGCAACAGCTGCGTGTCGCTGCGATGCAGCCGGTCGTAGACCGACAGTCCTGCCGGCTCAGTCTCGGCGCTCACTGCAATACCATTGGCATCAGCCTGCAGACCATGGATTGAATCCGCCGCGCGTCATCGGAGGTGTCGTTTTTATGGGTTGACGGGCCGGAAGGGTGACAGAACTGAGACGCCACTACAAACCGTGGCCGGCCCCGCCGCCTGCGCACCCTGCGTCGGCTCCCGGGATCAGCCGATTTGCGGCGGCATCAGCTTGTAGACCACCGGCGTGACCAGCCGGGCCAGCAGCGTGGAGCTGATCAGGCCGCCGATGATTACCCACGCCATGGGTGAGTAAAGGCTGCTGTTCTGGAGTGCCAGCGGCAGCAGGCCGCCGATGGCGGTTGCCGAGGTCAGCAGGATCGGCAGGAAGCGCACTTCGCCGGCGCGTTCGATGGCCTCGCCCAGGGGCACACCCTGCTCGCGCAGCTGGTTGGTGAAATCCACCAGCAGGATAGAGTTCTTGATCTCGATGCCGATCAATGCGACGAAGCCGATGCTGGCGATGAAGGAGATGTCGTTGCCGGTCAGCAGCAGCATCAGCATGCCGCCAGCCACGCCCAGCGGCACTACAGTCAGAACAATCAGCGTGGCCTTGAAGCTGCCGAACTCCAGCACCAGCACTGCAAAGATCCCGAACAGGGCCACGATGATTGCGCTGCCGATGCCGGAGAAAGACTCGGCGCTGGACTCTGCCTCGCCGCCGAGACTGTAGCGGTAGCCGCGTGGCCAGTTGATCGCATTCAGTTTCTCCACCACTGCCGCCGTGACCTTCCCGGTGTTCATCCCGCGTTCGACGTCCGCATCCACCACCGCAGCGCGCTCGCGGCCGAAACGCTGGATCAGGATCGGTGCTCGCTCGAAGACTGGTGTGGCCAATTGCGACAGGGGCAGCAGCGTGCCGCCCTGCGACGGCACCATCACCTGCTGCAGATTCGCCAGCGTGGCCTGTTCGCCAACCGGAGTGCGGACCACGATGTTGTACTGCTCGCCATCAGGACTCTTGAATGTGCCGGCGTTGAGTCCCGACACCGCCATGCGCACGGCACGGTCCAGCTCCACGGTGGGTACGCCCAGCAGCCCGAGTTTCTGCGAGTCGCTCTGCAACCGCAGGTTGGTGCGCGGCACGCGCAGTGCGTTGCTCACCTGACGCGTGCCCGGCACGGATTCAAGCAGGCGCCGCACCTGCTCCGACAGCGACTCCAGCGTATCCAGATCCGGGCCGATGATGCGCACCGAGATCGGTGCGGAAATCGGGATGCCGTTGGTGAATTCACGGACATTGATGCGCGCGCCCGGGTATTGCTGCAGCGATGCGCCCAGCCGGTCGAGCATTTGCGGTGTGCGGCGCGGGTCGTAGTCCTTCAGGAGCACGAACAGCTCGGCGAAGTTGGCAGCGTCGTTGCGCACGATGTGGTTGTAGTAGACCTGCGGGTTGCCGTGGCCGAGGTTGGAAAAGTAGGCGCGGACCTCGGGTGTCTGCGCCAGCCGCTGCTCCACGAAGCGCAGCGCGCGGTCCGTGCCCTCGAGGCTGGTGCCGTTTGGCGTCTGCACGGTGATCAGGAACTGTGGTGTATCCGCCTTGGGAAACAGGCTGCTGCCGAGGAATTTGGCCAGCAGCGCTATCAGCAGCAGCGAGCCGCCGAGTGCAATCGCGGTAGTCGTGCGCGGCCGCGCCAGACAGTAATGCAGCGCCGGCCGGTAATAGCGATGGATGCCACTCATCAGCCGGTCGAGCAGCGCGCTCTTGTGCTCTGCGCCGGTGGCAGGCAGGACACGTGAGGCCAGGAACGGGATGATCAGCAGTGCGATGGCCAGTGATCCGACGATGGTCGCAATGACCGTGGTCGGCAGCACGCGGATGAATTTGCCGGAGTTGCCCGGCAGCGCCATCAGCGGCAGGAAGGCAAAGATCAGCGTTGCGGTACAGCCCAGGATCGCAACCATGATCTGCCGCGTCCCGGCAATGGCTGCCTGAAGCCTGGATGCGCCCTCGCGCAAGTGACGCGAGATGTTTTCCACCACCACGATGGAGTCGTCGACCAGCAGGCCGAGCGCGACCACGAAGCCGGCGATCGAAATCTGGTTGAGCGAATAGCCCAGAAAATAAAGCGTGGCGATGCCGATCGCCAGCGACAGTGGCAGCGACACCATGACGATGCCGGCAGCGCGCAGGCCGAGTGGCAGCAGTGTCAGTGCCACCAGTCCGATGGCGATGCCAAAGTCCGTGTACAGCCGGCCCAGTCGCGCTGACACATTGCGCGACTGCTCGAACCCGCGCTCCAGCCGGATGTGCCTGGGCAGTGTGGTTTCAAAGCGGTCCAGCACCGCATCCATGTCTTTCTGGAGAGCGATGGCATTGAAGCCGTCATTCTGGCTGGCCGTGACGAATACCGCGCGGGTGCCATTGAAGCGGCCGAGGTAGCTCGCCGGGCTGTCTGCCCAGCTGACTTCAGCCACGTCGCGCACTCGCACCGTGCGACCCGGTGCCCCGCCAATCACCGTGTCGCGGACTTCGTCGAGATTCCTGTAAGCCCCGGAAGTCTGCAGGCTGAAGCTGCGCTCGCCCAGTGACACGAAGCCGGCAGGAATATTGGCGTTCTCGCTCTGGATCGCATTCAGAAGCTGGCCCGGGCTGACGCGCGACTGCGCCAGCCGCTGCATGTCGACGGCGATGCGCAGTTCGCGCGACGGATACGCCCAGCGCTCTGCGGTGCGCACGCCATGCACGCCCTTGAGCAGGTCGCCCAGCGTTCGGGCGTAGTCCTCGAGCTCGAGGTATGAAGCGTCGGGGGAGGCGAGGGCCACCTGCAATACGTTCACCATCGACGGGCTGATGCGGCGGATCTCGAAGCGCGCGATTTCCGGTGGCAGATCGGGACGCAGCGCATTCACTTCGCGCGTCACCTCGTCGGATTTCTTGTCCGGATCCGTCTCGGCGTCGAACTCGACGGCGATGAAGGCCACGCCGTCGACCACCGTGGATTCCAGCTTGTGCACGCCGTCCAGGGCCGCGATGCGGTCTTCGATGGGCTTGGCAACCAACCGTTCCAGATTGTCCGGCGTGGCGCCCGGATCAATGGCGGTGATGAAGAACGCGCTTAGCTTCAGATACGGATCTTCTTCGCGCGCAATGTTGTTGAAGGCAATGAGACCGAGGGCTGCAAGGCACAGGAAAGCGACCAGCGTGAACTGATAGCGACGGATCGGGAACTCGAGCAGGTTCATGGTGTTGCAGCGGCGCTGCCGTTGGCGGCTGCGGGGCCTGACGGGCTGGTGCTCACGGCTTCGCCGTCGTCCAGATAGGGCGCGCCGGCACTGACCACAAGCTCGCCGGCGTTCACGCCGCTGATGAGCGCCACCTGTGTGTCCTCCAGAAATGCGATGCGCACGGCGCGCCGGTGGGCCTTGCCCTCGGCCACCACAAACACGCTGGCGCGATCGCCGTCGGCAGCAACGATGGCGCTCGCCGGTACGCGCACGCGTTGTGCATCACTGCTGGCCGGGGTGATGTGCAGCGTGGCGACCATGCCGCTGGCCACAGTCAGCTTCGCTGGATCGAGCTCGACCTCCAGCGGGAACAGGCCGCTGGCCGGATCCGCCGCCATGGCCAGCGACGTGACCGTGCCACCGAGCTCGGTGCCGGGCAGCGCATCGAGCGCGACACTGACGCGGTCGCCGCGCTTCAGCTGTACCAGATTGCGATCCGAGATCGCCGCACGTACCAACAGGCCGCGCACGGCGGAGCCCAGCACCAGCACCGGCTGTCCCGCCTGCACCAGTTCGTTTTCCTCGGCCAGGCGCCGCAGGATGGTGCCATCGCGCGGCGCGACGATGGCAGCGCGCTCGCGGTTGAAGCGCGCCGCGCGCAACTGCGCCGCGGCCAGTTCGCGCTGCGTGCGCAGATTCTGCAGCTGCTCGAGGCTGATCACTTCCTCGGCCCGCAGTTTCTCGCCGCGCTCCAGGTCGCGTGCCGCCTTGTCGTCGAGTTGCTGCGCCTGTGTGACCTGCGCATCCACCTCGGCAGGCTCGATGTCAGCCAGCAACTGCCCGGCGCGGACGCTGGCGCCGGTGTCCACACGGATGTGCCGCACCACGCCGCCGACCTTGAACGACAGCTTCGTCTCGTCCCTGAACGCCACCACACCATGGAAGCCGATCACGGCGTGTGCGGGTCCGGCCACCGCAGGTGTGGTGACAACCGCCGTCACCCCGGTTGCCACGGGTGCCGGCTGACCGCCGGTGCATGCGGCCAGCAGCATCGTCGTTGATGCCACGAGTGTCTTGAGTCTGGCTGGTCCGGAAATCATGGCGTTGCTCCCGCGGAATCTGTGTTGCTGCCCGCTGCATAGTCCAGGTCGGCGCGGCGTTCCAGCACGTCCAGCCGTGTCCAGGCCAGGTTCAGTTCCGCGCTGGTCAGTGCGTTGCGGGCATCCAGGAATTCGATCTGTGTGGCAGCGCCTTCATCGCGCTTGCGGCTGGCGATCTGGAAAGCAGCACGGGCTGCGGCAGCGCGGGCCTGTGCTGTCGACAGCGACTCGCGCGCGGCCAGTGCTGCATCCAGCGCGGTGCGTGCTTCCATTTCGATGCGCTGTTCGCCGAGTTGCCGCAGGTTGTCCGCCTGCTTCGCAGCCAGTCGTGCGGAACCGATGGCGGCGTTTCGCGCGCCACCGTCGAACAGCGTCCACTCCAGCAGCAGCGAACCGCTGACATAGTTGTAGCGCGGTCCGGTGCCAAAGTTCTCGCCTTGTACGCCGGCATCGACACCCATTGCCAGCGTTGGCCGGCTGCGCGTCTGGGCGGCGCGCAGTTGCGCCTGCGCGCTCTCGCTTGCCAGCTGCAGCTGCTGAAACTCCGGACGGCCGCGCCGAGCGCGGTCCACAATGGTTGCAGCCGAGCCCACATTGGCCGCGGCCAGTGTCGCCAGTGTTGCATCGTCACCGGTGTTGCCAGCTTCCACGGCCGTATCCAACGGCCTGTTCAGCAGCAGGTTCAGCGCACGCTCGGCCTGTGCCCGACCCTGGTCGGCCTCGATGCGCTGCTGCGTGGCAGCCAGTAGTTCAGCGCGTGCCCGCAGGACCGCGTCCTGTGTGAGCTTGCCGTTGGCATACAGCGCTTCGTTGATGCGCAGGTTTTCCTGAAGGATCTCGACGCTGCCGGCGACGATGGCTGCTGCAGCACGTGCTTTCTGCGTCATCAGGTAGGCGCGGGTGATGTCGCGTCGCTGAGTGCGTGCTGCGGCCTCGCTGCCGAGTTGCGCTGCTGCCGCGCCCGCGCGGCTGGCCTCGACGCTGGCCATCAGACCGGGCGCGTACAGCGGCTGTCGCAGCGCCAGGTGTGTGTCCTGTTCGTGCGTGCGCAGCAGCGGAAAAGAGGTTTCCGGCAGGACGCTGAAGCGCGCCGGCTGCCCCATCGAAACCAGCAGCTGGTTCAGCGTCTGGTAGGCGGGATTGAGCAGCTGATCGATGGGTACAGTGATCTCGCGACCGCCGCTGTTGACCGTGAAGCGCGAGTTCAGGCTCACTTCCGGGCGCAGCCGGGACTGCGCAGCACGCAGCGCCAGCTCGCTTCGCTCGGAATCCAGCCTTTGGTTGGTCAGCGTCAGTCCGGTTTCGTTGCCGAGCCTTACATAGTCTTCAATGATGGCTCCGATCGGACGCGTGGTCGTCTCGCTGGTGACTGTGGCCGCCGCGGATGCCGCGCATGCCGCAAGCGGCAGCGTCATCAGCACGACCCGCGTCGCGCGCTTCATGGCCGTGCCTCCAGTGCGCGGGTTGCCAGCTGCAACGCCTGGCTCACCAGTGCATCGCCGCCCAGCCCGTACTGGCTCAGCACCATTTCTTTGGTGGTGCTGATCTGGATGATGCCGTGCATGAAACCCCACAGCGTCATCGCAATGGCGGCCGGGTCGCCAGCCGCAGGTGCGATGCTGCCGTCCTGCATGCCGGCGTGCAGCGACTGCACCAGCAGCGCATGCACCTCGTTGCCGCCTTGCAGGCAGCTGGCAATGTTGCCGTCGAGTTCTCCGGCCGCGGGCACGCTGGCATGGAAGTGCGACAGCGCCGCAAAGTACGCCGGAAACTCGCGCGAGAATGAGACGTAGCTGCGTCCCATGCCCTGCACCTGTGCCAGCCCACAGACCGGCTGCGCGGCTTCGGCGGCAAAGCGCGACTTCAGCAGCTCCAGGCCGCGTTCGCAGATCCCCATGTGCAGATCGTTGCGATCCTTGAAATACACATAGAGCAGCGCACGTGAGATCCGCGCCTGGCGCGCGACCTGGTCCATGGTGATTGCGTCGATGCCATCGCGTGCCGCGACGGTTTCCGCCGCGTCGAGGATCTCCGCGCGCCGCTGGTCCTTTTCCTCGAGACGGCGCTCGCTGAGGTAGTTCATCGGCGCACGCTAACGGGGCGTTGACACAGTGTCAATGATTGGACAGTTGTACAAAATATCGTTCCTGGTCTGCCCGTCTGCATTGGGGATTCCGCCCGGTGCAACACAAGTTGTTGATCTGAGTGCCGAAAAAGAGGATGTTGCGCCGATGCTCAATGCACTCTGGCTCGGGTTCTTTCTGGTGGCCCTCTGCGCAGCGCTCGGCCGCTGGCTGGTGGGTGGCCAGCCCGAGGTGTTCGCCTCGCTGGTCGGCAGCCTGTTCGACATGGCCAAGCTCTCGGTCGAAATCATGGTGCTGCTGTTCGGCACCCTGACCCTCTGGCTGGGCTTTCTGATGGTGGCCGAACGGGCAGGGCTGATCGCCACCCTGGCCCGCTGGCTAGGGCCATTGTTCGCCCGGCTGATGCCCGGAGTGCCGCGCGGTCATCCGGCCATTGGCCTGATCACCATGAACTTTGCTGCCAACGCACTCGGACTCGACAATGCCGCCACACCCATCGGCCTGCGCGCCATGCGCGAGCTGCAGACCCTCAATCCCGAGCCGCGCACGGCCACCAACGCGCAGATCCTGTTCCTGGTGCTGAATGCATCGTCGCTGACGCTGCTGCCGGTGAATATATTCATGTACCGGCTGCAGCAGGGCGCTCACGATCCGACGCTGGTGTTCCTCCCGATCCTGCTGGCCACCAGTGCCTCAACGCTCACGGGCCTGCTGGCGGTGGCGTGGTTCCAGCGCCTGCGCCTGCGCGATCCAGTGGTGCTGGCATGGCTCGGAGGCACGGCATTGCTGCTCGCGCTGCTGGTTTCCGGCTTGCTGACGCTGACCGCTGCGGCGATCGCTTCGCTCTCCTCGCTGGTGGGCAACCTCGTCCTCTTCGGCCTCATCCTGCTGTTCCTCGTCGCCGGTGCGGTGCGTCGCGTGAACGTGTATGACAGCTTCATCGAGGGGGCGAAGCAGGGCTTCGATGTGGCAAAGGGACTGCTGCCATACCTCATCGCGATGCTTTGCGCGGTGGGCGTACTGCGGGCTTCGGGTGCGCTCGATGCGCTCCTCGATGCGATCCGCTGGCTCGCGCAACTGGCCCACCTCGACACGCGCTTCATCGACGCGCTGCCCACCGCACTGGTCAAGCCACTGTCCGGGAGCGCGGCGCGAGCCCTGCTGATCGAAACCATGCAGCACCACGGCGTGGACAGCTTCCCGGCGCTGCTCGCGGCAACCGTGCAGGGCAGTACCGAGACCACGTTTTATGTTCTGGCGGTGTACTTCGGGGCCGTCGGCATCCAGCGTGCCCGCCATGCCGTCGGCTGCGCGCTGCTCGCCGACCTGGCGGGCGTCCTGGCATCCATCGCCGTGTGCTACTGGTTCTTTGGCTGAGCGCGGCCCGGTCCGCCGGCCGCTGGCCTATTCAATCCGGCGACGAGGAGGTCTATTCTTGTCGCCCCCGGTTGGCCTCAAACGCCTGATTTCGTGAACGGAGCCTTAACAATGAAAATAGCGTCCCTGGCGATCCTGTCGGTCCTGATGAGCGGTTTGGCTTCTGCGGCAAGCCTCGACCAGGTGGGTCAAATGGTCAGTATTCCCGCCGGCGAATTCCGCATGGGCGACAGCATCGGTGACGGCTCGAAAGATGAAAAGCCGGTGCATGCCGTGCGCATCAAGGCCTTCAAGCTCGCCGCGCGTGAGGTCACCTTTGAGCAGTACGACGTCTTTGCCCAGGAAGCGGCGGATGCACTGAAGGCCAACAACGACCACTTCAATGCGGCATTGCCTGACGACAACGGCTGGGGCCGCGGCAAGCGACCCGTGCTCAACGTGAGCTGGGATGAGGCGCGGCAATACATCGCCTGGCTGAACAAGAAGACCGGCCAGAAGTTCCGCCTGCCCACCGAGGCCGAATGGGAATATGCGGCCCGCGCCGGGACCACGACCAACTTCCCCTGGGGCAACAAGTTCTCCACCGCCAATGCCAACGGCATGAGCACGAGCCCGCTGGGAAAGACCTCTGAGGTCGGATCGTTTCCGCCCAACAAGTTTGGTCTTTACGACATGGTCGGCAACGTCAATGAATGGGTCGAAGACTGCTATCACGAGAGCTATGTGGGCGCGCCCGCCGACGGCTCGGCATGGACCGTAGGCGAGACCTGCAGCGGCCGGCGGATCAGCCGCGGTGGTTCGTGGTACAGCGATTCCACCAATCTTCGTGTCTCGCAGCGCAACGGCGTCAACATCACCTCGCGCAATGGAAACCTGGGCTTTCGGCTGGCCCAGGACGAATGACGGATCCGGAATTCCACGCAGCAAGAACTGAAGCAGGAAATAAAATCATGAACAGACTTCAAAACTACGCAGTCGCTGCCGCCCTGATCCTGGCCAGCATGGGTGTGCATGCGCAGAACGGACTCGGCGCACACGTGCGGGGCAGCGATGATCCGCTATTCATTGCCACGGAGATGCTGGGCCGCCCGACGGACACCTCGATCACGGTCAACACCGCAGCCAAGAAAAACCTCGAGATCTACTACGAGTACGGTATCAAGGCGGGTGCGTATACCGGCAAGACCGATATCGTCCTGTTGCAGGCCAACGCAGGCGTCAATGTCGAGATCGACAAACTGAAGCCCAATACCCGGTACTTCTACCGCATGCGGTACCGTGAACCGGGCACCACCGCCTTCAGTGCCCGTCCGGAATACTCCTTTTATACACAGCGCGCTCCGGGCAGCACTTTCACGTTCGTGGTGTCCTTCGACGATCACCTCGACGACAACGCCGATGACGCGACCATGAAGCTGAGCATGCAGAACATCGCGAAGGACCGGCCGGACTTCTATCTCTCGGTCGGCGACAACTTCTTCACCGACAAGCTGCAGCCGGTGACCGGCCCTGCCGTCGAGGATCGCGTCCAGTTGCTGCGCTCCTACTACCAGCTCATGAATCACTCCACGTCCATGTTCCTGACGCTGGGCGGGCATGAAGGCGAGAATCCCGGGCGCCTGAACGGCACGCCGAACAATCTCGCTGTGTGGGATACCGTGTTCCGCAAGAAGTACATCCCGAATCCGGAACCCAACGGCTTCTATACAGCCTCGGGCAAGCCTGAGCCGTTCATGGGACTGCGCCAGGCCAACTACTCCTGGACCTGGGGTGATGCGCTGTTCATCGTGCTCGATCCTTACTGGAACAAGCCCGTGGCACCGGAGATCGGTGCGGGCGAGTGGGGCTTTTCGCTGGGTCGTGAACAGTACGAATGGATGAAGAAGACGCTGGAGACCAGCAAGGCCAAATACAAGTTCGTGTTCGCGCACAGCCTCATCGGTGGACAGAAGCTCCCCTCCGGCGGTACGCGCGGCGGCATCGAAGGCATGAAGTGGCTCGAAATGGGCGGCTACAACACCGACGGAAGCTGGGGCTGGGACAAGGCGCGCCCGGGCTGGGCCAAGCCCATCCACAACCTGCTGGCCGATACCAAGACCACGATCTTCTTCAAAGGCCATGACCACACCTACGTGAAGCAGGAGCTGGATGGCGTGATCTATCAGACCGGGCCGCAGCCCAGCTCCAGCAACACGGAGCTCAACGATCGTGCCCGCATCTACAACTACGAGAACGGCACGGTAAAGGGCGGCACGGGCTATTTGCGGGTCACCGTGTCTCCTGAAAACGTCAAGGTGGAATACGTCGAGACGTGGTTGCCTCACAAGGAAACCAGCACCCGCAAGAACGGGATGATCACGGATTCCTACACAATCAAGCCGCGCTAGTGGGAGGGCAAATGAACACCATTCGCTACGTGGCCGTCTCCCTGGCCCTGCTGGTGAATGCCAGCGGGGCCTTTGGTGCATCGAATGCCGGGCTTGGCGACCACAAACATTGGGTGAGTGATCCGCTGTTCTTTGCCCAGGAGATGCTGACGCGTCCGACAGATACCGCGATCACCATCAACGCCGGTGCCGTCAAGAAGCTGGAAGCCTACTACGAGTACGGCACCCAGCCAGGCGTCTATGCCGGCAAGACGTCCCCGACCAGCTTGCCTGCCAACGAGCCTGTCGCCGTCCTGATCGACAAGCTGAAGCCCAACACGCAGTACTTCTATCGCATACGTTATCGTGAGCCGGGCGCCGCTGCATTCAGCGCGCGTCCCGAGCACACTTTCCATACCGCGCGTCCGCCCGGCAGCACGTTCACCTTCGTGGCCCAGTTCGATCCGCACATGGACGAGAACACCAACGAAGAGGCCTACAAGCTGACCCTGAAGAACATGCTGGCTGACAAGCCTGACTTCCTGATCGACGTTGGCGACAACTCGTTTGTGGAGAAGCTCAAGCCGGCAACCCGAGAGGGCGTCGAGGATCGCTTCCAGCTGATCCGTCCCTACTACGATCTGCTGACACACTCGGCCGCGCTGTATATGGGCGTGGGGAACCATGAGGGCGAGTGGGGCCGCCATCTGAACGGTACGCCCGACAACGTCGCCGTCTACAACACGCTGGCGCGCAAGCGTTACGCTCCTGGCCCGGAGCCAAATGGATTTTATTCGGGAAGCAGCAGGCAGTATCCCTTCGTCGGCCTGCGCCAGGCCAACTACGCCTGGCAGTGGGGCGATGCGCTCTTTATCGTGCTGGATCCATATTGGAACCAGCCCGTGGCTCCCGAGCTTGGCGGTGACTGGTACCTGACGCTGGGTCGCGAGCAGTATGACTGGCTCAAGAAGGAACTGGAGACCAGCAAGGCGAAGTACAAGTTCGTGTTCGCGCACAACCTCATCGGCGGCGCGGACATGAACGGGCAGATGCGTGGGGGCATTTCGGCCGTCAGGAATCTCGAATGGGGCGGCTACAACCTCGACGGCACCTGGGGATTCGACAAGGCCCGTCCGGGCTGGGGCAAGCCCATTCACCAGCTGCTGATCGACAACAAGGCCACCATCTTCTTCCACGGCCATGACCACCTCTATGCCAAGGAAGACATGGATGGCATCGTCTACCAGGAAGGGCCCATGCCTGGTGCCAAGGGCGCGTCGCCGTCGGCCAGGAATCGCTACAAGTACATGGGTACCGTGGTCGGCGGAACGGGCTACCTGCGGGTGCGCGTCTCGCCTGACGACGTGAAGGTGGATTTTGTGCAGACCTGGTTGCCGGAGCAGGAGACAGGTCAACTGAAGAACGGCATGCTCGGCGATTCATACACGATCAAGGCGCGCAAATAACACGGCAGAAAAGCGCCTGCCTGAATGGCTCGGAAAATCGGGGGATAACGACATGAGAAACGGACGCAAATTCGTATTTGCCGGCGGCGTATTGCTGACGGCAGTGGCGCTGGGCGCCGCAACGGCTGCCAAGCTGGATCCGAAGAACAAGGCGATGTTTCCCTACAAGGAAGCAGCGGATCCCAAGGTTGTTGTCGAGTCGTATCAGGGGCCCGGCACATTGAATGCGCCGGGTGGTGACGGTGGTGGCGGCGGCGGTGGCGGTGGAATGGGAGGAGGCGCCTATCCGCGCGGCGTGCACGATCCGGACTTCGCATCGCTTGAGTTGCTGGGGCGTCCGACGGATTCCACGATCACCATCAACGCATCGCCCGCAAAGGACGTCGAGGCGTACTACGAGTACGGCACAAAGGCTGGCGCCTACACAGAGAAGACTGCACCTGAGAAGCGTCGTGCCGGTGAACCCTTCAACGTGCGTTTGACCCAGCTCAAGCCGAACACCCAGTATTTCTACCGGATGCAGTATCGGGAGCTGGGCGTCACGGATGCCAAGTACGTTGCACGTGCAGAGCACTCCTTCCATACCGCACGCCCACCCGGAAGCACCTTCACATTCGTGGCCCAGTTCGATCCGCATTTGGGCGGCGACAGCAACATGGACGCCTATCGGCTGACGCTCAAGAAGATGCTCGCCGACAAGCCCGACTTCATGTTCGACCTGGGCGACAACTTCCAGAGCGACCGGATGCGGCCGCCGACCAAGCCTGGGGTCGTGGACCGCGTGCAGCTGCTGCGTTCCTACTACGACCTGATCAACCACTCGGTACCGCTGTACCTCGCCATTGGCAACCATGAGGGCGAGTGGGCGCGCAACAACGACGGCACGCCGGACAACCTGGCGATCTGGAGCACCGTCGCGCGCAAGCAGTACTTCCCCAATCCGGAGCCGAACGGCTTCTACACGGGCGGCGCGACCTCCGAGCCCATCATCGGCCTGCGCCAGTCCTACTATTCATGGCAGTGGGGCGATGCGCAGTTCATCGTGCTTGATCCGTACTGGTACAAGCCCATCGCGCCGGAGCAGGCGGGCGACTGGTGGACCACGCTGGGCCGCGAACAGTACGAATGGCTGAAGAAGACGCTGGAGAACAGCAAGGCCACTTACAAGTTCCTGTTCTCGCACAACCTCATTGGTGGCCTCGACATGCGCGGCATGATGCGCGGTGGCATCGAGACCGTGAAGTACCTTGAGATGGGCGGCTACAACCTTGATGGCACCTGGGGCTTCGACAAGTCGCGCCCGGGTTGGGCCATGCCGCTGCATCCGCTCCTCGTGGCCAACAATGCAACCATCTGGTTCCACGGCCACGATCACCTGTACGCCAAGCAGGATCTGGACGGCATGGTGTATCAGGAAGGGCCGATGCCCGCTCGTGAGGGGCGATTCGATGTGGGTCCGACATCCAAGTCCTACAACTATCTGCACGGCACGGTGCTGGGCGGCAGCGGCTATATCCGTGTCCGCGTATCACCCGAGGAAGTGAAGGTCGACTACGTCCAGACCTACCTGCCGAAGGAAGAGGATGCCACCCACAAGGACGGCATGATCGCTGACTCCTACACCATCAAGGCCCGCAAGCAGTCACCCAAGCTGCAATAGCAGCACCGTCTACAAGTCGGAGAGACCCGGATCATGACAGCAGTGATGCGACGATTGCTCATCGCCCATATTCCTGCCGCGGTGGCATGCGGTCTGGTCGCATCACTGCCTGCGCCGGCTCTGGCTGCAGCCGCAGTCACCCCCGACTTCTCCGGGGTGTACTTCAACGTGCAGAACCTGGGCGTGGGGTCCGATCCGGCAACGCCAGGCAAGCCCGCCCCGGGCGCGCCACCGCCGCCACCTCCGAAGTCTTCGGCGCCGGTCAACGACGGTTCGCGTGGGCGGCCGGCAAACCTGCCGCCCCTCACCGAGGAATACCTGGCTCAGTACGACGTGATTGCCAAGTCACGTACGGCCGGACTGTCGGAGTACGACACCTCGGCCAAGTGCCTGCCGCCGGGCATGCCCTTCATGATGGGCATGGTGTACGGCATGGAGATCATGCAGACCAAGGACAGGATCACCATCTTCAGCGAGTGGATGGATGCGCTGCGGCGCATCTACATCGACGGACGCAAGCCAACGCAGAAGCATCTGGATGACCCCACCTTCGCCGGCTATTCCACCGGTCATTGGGAAGGTGATACGCTGGTGGTGGAAACCGTGGCTATCCGCGCAGACGGCCAGCTGGACGGAGCCGGATCGCCGCACAGCGACCAGACCACCGTGACCGAGCGGATCCGGTTTACCGGGCCCGGCCTGCTGGAAGATCGCATGACTGTCAGGGATCCCAAGGCATTCACCAAACCCTGGGAGTCCACGCGCACCTACCGCAGGGCATCACCGCCGAACGACGAGCTCAGGGAATTCGCCTGTGCCGAAGGCCTGGTGCTGGCTCCTGGTTCGCACTGATCCTGTCGTTACGGAACAGACCCTTTTCTTCTGACCGGTTACCGTGAGAATCAACATGAGCGTGCGATCAACACTCCTGTCCCTGTGCGCAGGCGTTGCCCTGCTCAGCGCTGCCCCGGTGTATTCACATCACAGCAACGTCGCCTTCGAGACGCAGAAGATTGCCGAGGTGAAAGGCACTGTCGTCGAATGGAAGTGGACCAATCCACACACCTGGCTGCATCTCGCCGTGGACGATGGCAAGGGTGGCGTGACGGAGTGGGCGTTTGAAGGCCGGCCGCCCGGTCTGCTCTCCCGCGTGGGGTGGTCACCCAAGACATTCAAGAAGGGCGATGTGCTTACGGTGCACTACAGCCCGGCCAAGGATGGAACCAACAATGGCTTGATCGCGAGAGTCACACTCGCCGACGGCACCATACTGCCGTACACGCCGCCGGCCGTTCAATAACCGTCACGGCGAGGCGGTGTGTGATTGGGGGAGGGACCGCGGGCGTCCCTCCCTGAGATTCAGCTATCGGCCGGTATACGGCTTGATCGAATAAGAGAACGCAACCTCGCCCTGCTTGTGTTCTGCGGTTTCGTCCTTGGGCATCCATGAGCGGACGTAGTCCACCGTTGCCTTTTCCGGAGTGACCGTCACGCGCAGATGGCCCGAGGACGGCAGGTAGTCGCCGGTCTTGTAGGCCCCGCGCCATCCACCAGCCAAGTCCTCGTAGTTGGGATTGGCGGGATTCGGCGTCTCCTGATAAACGACGCCATCCTTCTCCTGGCGCACGAAGAAATGGTCGTGTCCCTGGAAGAATGCGCTGACATGGTACTTGGCCATCAGCTGATGGATGGGCAGGTCCCAGCCCGGGCGCTTCTTGTCGAACTCCCAGACGCCTTGCAGGCTCTTGCCGCCCCATTCGCCCTCGTCGGCCATGTCCACTCCGCCGCGACCCGTGCCGAGCACGTGATGCGCGAAGATGAACTTGTACTTCGCCTTGCTTTCCCTGAGCGTGCGCTCGAGCCAGCGGTACTGGGACTCGCCGTGGGTGATGCCCCAGATGTCCCTGCCGCCCATGCCTGAATAAGTGGTCTCACCGGCGGGCAGGCCAGTGGGGACGGTAGGGTCTGCCGCGTTGGCGGCGCCTGCTGCCATCCCGGCCATACCCTCAGCAGCAGCGGCATTCATGCCACCGGTCGCGGCCGCGGCCATGCCGGCAGCAGCCGTCTCTGGCCCCTCGCCGAGACGATTGTCCACCACCACGTCGGAATGCCAGTACGGATCCAGCGTGATGAACAGCGCGTCGCCCCAGGTCCATGCGTAGTAATCATTGAGCAGGCCGACATGCTGCACAGGCTCCATGTCGCCGGTGTAGAACTTGCCGTCCTTGATCGCGGGCTGCGGGAAGTAGGCGTTGCGCGCCTTGCCGGCCCACACCGCAGGACTGTTGGAGGTGCCGTTCAACAGGTACTTCGCCGCCTGTTCATGATTGCCGTTCACCAGGAAGATGGGTGTGGCAGCACCGCTCTGGCCGAGGAAAGGACGCTGGTCGATGTAGATCTGGGAGACAACCTGCGGAGAAAGCGTCTTCCCGCCGCCCAGCTGGTCGATGCTGAAGTCATCGCCCAGCGTGATGTAGAAGTCGGGATTGTCCTTCCTCACGTTCACCATGGTGCGCGCGTACAGCTCCGCGTTGAACATGCGGTTGATGCGCTCAGGATGCGAATCCGCCTGCACGGCAAATACGAACTTGCTGCCCGGTGGCCGCTGGGTATGGAAGCCGTATTCGCTGTCCGCGACGTAGTCGCTGCTGCCGGACTTGCGATAACGCAGACGGTAGAAGTAACCCGTGTCCGGCTTCAGCCTCTCGACGGCCAGCTCGACGGGGACGCGTGCCTTCAAGGTGGTGGTCCCGGTCTTGCCGGTGTACTTGCCCGGCGCAGTGCCGTACTCCACGTAGGCTTCCAGATCATCCGGAGACAGGACGCTGACCGATATGGAATTGTCGGTCGGACGACCCAGCACCTGGGTCATCTTGTTGACGCTGGTGCCGCTGGTGATGTCGTTCTCGACCAGCTGCGCGACAGAAAAGGTTCCCCATGAGAACAGGATCACCAGGCCCAGACCCAGAAATACCCGACCCATGCCGACTGCGCCTGACCGAAGCGACGCGCCCTGTGGTGCCTTGTGGCTCATGATTCCCCCGAAAACCGTTGGTTCTTGTTGGCTGCCTGATTGCAGCAAATCAGCCCCTAGTTTTTCACAGTCCCCCTGCATTCACCAGCCAGATTGCCTTCCGTCATGCGTCATGGGCCTGGGCTTGAGAGGTAGTGGACCCCTGTTGCCACTGGATCGTCTTGACGAATCTTTGTAAACCCTTTGCAGGGAAGTGCGTTCCATATTTAATGACCCGCCACGCGAGATGAATGCGCAATGCAAGCCAGCCTGAATGAAGAACGGTCAACGAGTCTTGCCGATGCGGCATCCCGCGTGGTCCAAGTGGTCCGCCAGCCCGCCACAGGCCAGAACGCCCTGTTAACCCTGAGGCCATTCCGGAGCGGTGAAGTGATCTCTCCATTTGGCGCGGCAGCCACGCGCAGTACGCCGACTTACCTGACGGTACAGGTCGGCGAGGACCTTCACATCGAATTGCTGCCGAGCATCCTGCAGTACATGAACCACTCCTGTGAGCCCAACAGCTTCGTCGACACGGAACGGATGGAAGTCATTGCGCTGCGCGACATCAGCCTGGGCGAGGAACTGAGCTTTTTCTATCCGTCCTCGGAATGGCATATGGCACAGCCCTTCGAGTGCCTGTGTGGCACGGCTTCCTGCCTGCGCGTGATATCCGGCGCAGACAGCCTGCCGTCTGCAGACCTCGATCGCTATCACCTGACCCGTTTCATTCAATCCAGGCTGCGGCAGCGATCCGGGAACAATGTTTAGCCCCGAGTTGCACCGGCACGCGCTGTGGGTGCTGCTCCCGACTCTGGAGACGAAGGATCCCAACCTTCAGTATTACTATGACTTCGAGCCTGCGCTGGCCGAATACACGCAGGTCTTCTCCGCGCTGGGCTGTCCCTGGCAATGGCGCCGCGTGCGCCTGGATTCAATAGCCGCTGTTCTGGATGAAATACAGGCCGAATCCGCCGGCAGGCTGCCACTGATCATCAATCTCTGCGACGGCGATGAAGTCAACGGCGCGCCCGGCATCTCGGTCATCCACGAAATGGAAGCAAGGAAGCTCGCCTATACCGGCGCACGGGCGCCTTACTACCTGGCAACGACCTCCAAGATCCTGCTCAAGCGCGCTCTCGACGCGGCGGGTGTGAATACCGCGCCCTGGCAGGAGATTGTCGACGACGTTCCGCCCGCAGCCGTCTTCGAGCGATGCGGCCTGCCGCTGATCGTCAAGCCCGCCGTGTCTGGTGGCAGCATGGGGCTGAGCGTGCGCAACGTAGTCACTGACCTGCAGCAGCTGCAGTCCATCCTGGATGAACTTCGCGCCGGCTATCGTGGCTGGAATCTCACTTGGGGCGGGATTCTTGCCGAGCGATTTGTGCGCGGCCGAGAGTTCACCGTGCTGCTCGTCGGCTCGGGTGATCGCACGCGCTGCTATGCACCGGCCGAGTTGGTGTTCCATTCATCACTGGCGGAAGATGAACGCTTTCTCAGCTTTGATCGGCTCTGGGAAACCTTCGAGACCGAGGCGGCGATGCCGAACGAAGAATTCTTCTACCAGTATGCCCAGCCCGAGCCGTCGCTGGTGCCCGCACTGCAGGCGCTCAGTCTCGCGGCCTACCGGGCTGTTGGTGGAAGCGGTTATGGCCGCGTCGACATCCGCCAGGATGCCGCCAGCGGAGAGCTCTACGTCCTTGAGGTCAATGCCCAGTGCGGGCTGAGCGAGGACGAGAACTACACCGCCATTGGCGCCATACTGAAATTCGAGAGCGAGACCTTCGCCCAACTGACCCACTCCATTCTTTCCGATGCCATGGCCAGCTCATGAAGCTTTGCGTTTTGCTGCCCGACTACTCGACCACCGACGTGGACTACAAGCACTATGATCCGCCGCGCAAGCTGGCGCCGTTGCTGCCGGAGCATGAAGTCGACACCGTCCTCCTGAACAAGCTGACGGTCTATCGCCAGCTGCGCGATCTGGGTGCATGCGACTACGACTGCTTCATCAATCTTTGCGAGGGATACCTGGAGTGGGAAGTCCCGTCCATTGACGTGATCATGTGCCTCGAGAAGCTGCAGCTGCCCTTCACCGGCCCAAGCTCTGCGCTCTACGACCCTGAAAAGCCCGTGATGAAGTACGTTGCCTACTGTCAGGGGGTCGACGTTCCTGTCGGCGAAGTCGTGCATGCCAACCGTGATCTGGCGGCCCAGGCTGCGGAACTCTCCGCGAGGCTCGCCTTCCCGCTGTTCGTCAAGCCGGCGCGGTCCGGAGACTCGCTGGGCATTGATGCGCAATCTCTGGTGCATGACTCCAGCGAACTCGCTGCCAAGCTGGCTGCACTGACCGCCGATTATCCGGAGGTTCTCGTCGAGGAATACATTGCGGGGCGTGAATTCACGGTGCTGGTCTCGGCGGGAGAGAGCGAGCAGGCGTGCACCGTCTACCGTCCGCTCGAGTATCGCTTTCCGTCCGGGCGGCACTTCAAGACCTATGCGATGAAAACCAGCGAGCTGCACGGCGACTGCAACGTGCCGTGCTCGGATCCGGATCTCGATGTCAGGCTGCGTGCCGCTGCCGAGGCCGTGTTCCGCGGCTTCCGCGGTGTCGGGTACGCCAGGATGGATTTCCGGGTGAACGATGAAGGCCGCATCTATTTCCTGGAGGTGAATTTCACCTGCTCCGTGTTCTACGAGGATGGATACGAGGGCAGTGCCGACCACATCCTCAACAGCGATCCGCACGGCAAGCTCGGCTTTCTTCTGAACGTCGTGCGCGAGGGCATGGCCAGGCATCGCCGCCTGCAGAAATGCTATGAGCTGCGCGGCAATTCCAAGGCGGGCTATGGCATCAGTGCGCGCCGGGACATTGCCCGCGATGAGATCGTCTTTCGCGGCGAGGAGCGTGCCCAGCGCATTGCCACACGGCGGTGGATCACCGAGCACTGGGACGACGCTGCGCAGCGCGATTTTCGTCGTTACGCCTATCCGCTCAGCAGCGAGGTCTACGTGCTGTGGGACGAAGATCCTGCGGCGTGGGCTCCGCAGAACCACAGCTGCGATGCGAACACGATGTTCGATGGGCTGAATGTCGTGGCCCGTCGCAACATCGCCCGTGGCGAGGAACTCACACTCGACTATGCGCAGTTCCTGGACGACACCGCCGAGCCCTTCCAGTGCCGGTGTGGCAGCCCGAACTGTCGCGGGATGATCCACGGCAGCGCCGGGAACACCTTGACCCAACGTGAGTCCGTATTGCGGAGCCCCCGGTGACACAGCCGGCCCCGTACGCACGATCCAGTGCATTCCTGCGGCGAACCTTGCTGCAGCACAAGGCCAGGCTGTCGATCACCTACATCCTGTTCTCGCTGGAAATGCTTGGGGCGCTGCTGCGTCCATACTTCCTGGGTGAGGCCGTCAACGACCTGCAGCACGGCACGGATACCATCTATGGTTCCTACCGCGGCCTCACCTATCTGCTGGCCGCCCACTTCGCCTGGATGATTGTCGGCACCTGCCGGCAGATGTTCGATACGCGCACCTATACCGCGATCTATACGGACATTGTCCTGCGATTCCTCAGGGACCAGCGGGAGAAGGCCGATGTCTCGGTGCTGAGCGCCCGCTCGGTGCTGGCCCGCGAATTCACCGACTTCATGGAATTCGACATCGTCTACATCGTGGAGGCGGCCTACAACATCCTCGGCTCGCTTTTCATGTTGTACTTTTATCAACCACTGGTGCTGCTGATCTGCGCAGCAGTGTTGATACCCGTGTTGTACATCAGTCGTCGCTACGGGCGCTCCATGTCGCGGATCACCCGGGAGCGCAACGATGAGCTGGAGCGGCAGGTGGGTGTCATTGCATCGCGCGACGAGTCCACCATCCTGGAGCACTACTCGCGGTTGCGTGCCTGCCAGATCAGGCTTTCGGACAAGCAGGCCTGGAACTTCGGTGCCATGGAAATCATCGTCATGGTGGTTCTCGGCGCGGCGCTGCTGCTGTCGGACCAGCAGGCGGGCGGGCAGGGTCTGGGAGCAGGGGAAGTCGTCGGTATCTACAGTTACCTGCTGAAGTTCCTGTCCGGGCTGGACACCATTCCCTACGCGGTCGAGAAGTACGCCACCCTTCGCGATGTGACCCGGCGATTGAGCACCGAAATGGAGTCCGTGGCACCCGGCCCCTGACAGGGGGTTTCCGCGCCAGCCGCCGGTGCTAAACTGGCCTTTGGCCTGCAAGAGGCCCGAATCGCCCATGGGTCCATGGTGATGGTGTGGAGGTTTCCGTGTTACGAGACACCCGGTTTACGTTCCTGACGATGGTGTTCCTCGCGGCAGGAGTCGCGCAGGCGCATCACTCGTCGACACCACACTTCGATGAGAGCAAGCAGATCAATCTCGTCGGGGTGATCACCGAATTCAAGATGGTGAACCCCCACGCCTACCTGTATTTCGACGTGACGGGCGCAGACGGCAAGGTGGCGCACTGGAACTGCGAGATGAGCAGCCTGGCAATCCTCGCGCGCAATGGCGTGACCAAGCAGACATTTTCCGCCGGCGACAAGGTGACGGTGAGTGCATTCCCGGCGTGGCGTGACCCGCATGGATGTTCCTTTGTGGCAGTCACTCTTAAAGACGGGTCGACTCGCGACCGCTTCGGTGTGCTTCGGAAGGAAAGTGTTGTTACCAACAAGGGACCCGGACTGCCCACTGCGCTGGTATCCAGTGCGAAGACGTTCAGCGGCAACTGGATTGGCGGCGGCGGCCCGCCCAAAGAGGAAATCAAGTTTGACAGCATCCTGACGCCGGCAGGCAAAGCCGCTTTGGACAAGTACGATGTGCGTTACGACGATCCGGGCCTGAAGTGCAGTCCGGCCAGTATCCTCAGGGCCTGGGGCGAGCCGTTCGAGGTCACCGAGATCACGCAGACGCCCGAGACGCTCACCATCAAGCATGAATACATGGATGTGGTTCGGGTGGTTGACCTGCGAACGCGGCAGCATCCGGCGAACCTGAAGCCCAGCCTCCTGGGGCACTCCGTCGGCTGGTTCGAGGGAGACACGCTGGTGATCGAGACGGTAGGCTTCACGGCTGGTGTGCTGATGCCGTTTCCAGCCCTGCTCCACAGCGATGCCATGACCATGATCGAGCGCCTGCAGCTCTCTGCGGACGGGTCCGAGCTGTCGCGCAGCTATGAGGTCACCGATCCCAAATTCTTCAAGTCACCGCTGACGGTAAGCAATTTCCCGTGCCTGTGGACCTGCAAGTGGCGACGGACCACAACTCCCCGGTCCAAGTACAACTGCAAAGACCTGACTGGTATCAACAACAAGCGTCCGAAGGCGGATCGATAGCCGCCTCGCTAGACGAAACTTGGCACTTTTAGACGGGCTTTTCCCGCCCCTGTCTCCTTAAAATGCTCGCCGCTGCCGGTCTGGCCGGCCGGCCTTCAATGTCTGAATGACTGCGGCCTCATGCTGCACAGGGGTTTCCAACAATGAACAAGAAGTTTTTGACGCTCGTGGTTGCTGCGGGCTGCGGCCTGACCGGGCTGGGCATGCTGTGGGTATCTCCAAGTGCCAGCGCGGCAGCGACGGCGGCGCCGCCGAATTTTGTCGTCATCTTCGGTGAAGGCGCCGGATGGGTGAGCACTTCGGCGCAGATGGACGATCGCAATCCTGCCTCGAAGGGTACGGGCACCAAGACACCGAGTCTGGAGCGGCTGGCCGCTTCGGGCATGCGCTTTTCAGACGGCTATGCGGCCTCACCGCGTTGCACCCCCTCACGCGCGGCCTTGCTGACCGGCCGCAGCCCGGCGGCGTTGCATATGACGGTGGTGGGTGCCGGTGACGGCGGCGGTGGCGGTAGTGCAGGCAACATCAGCACCAAGGTGATTCCGGCGCAGTCATCCACGGAGCTGCCCCTTGAGGAGACCACCATTGCCGAGCTGCTGAAGCGCTCTGGTTACGCCACCGCGCATTTCGGCAAATGGCATCTGGGCCGTGAGAATCCTTCAAAGCATGGCTTCGACGAAAGCGATGGGCCCACCAGCAATGGCGGACCGGAAAATGTGTCGGATCCAAATCCCAAGCAGGCTCTGGCCATGGCGGCCTCCGGGATCGCCTTCATGGAGCGGCAGGTCAAGGCTCACAAGCCGTTCTACGTGCAGATGTCCGAGTATCCCAACCAGGGCCAGAAGAGCCCTGAGCAGTTGAGCGAGGAAACCCGGGTCATCGACAGTACGATCGGCCAGGTCATGGATGCCATTGAACGGCTGGGCATCAAGGGCAACACCTATATCGTTTACACCACCGACCACGGTACCCAGGGAAAGAACCTGCCTTTGTCCGGCGGCAAGGGCGACGTTCTGGAAGGCGGCATACGCGTGCCGTTCATGATTGCGGGCCCGAACGTCAAGGCTGGAGCATTCGCGCATGTGCGCGTGAGCGGTACGGATCTGTTCCCGACCTTTGCCGCCCTGGCCGGGATCAAGGAGCCTCTGCCCAAAGGTGTCGAAGGCGGCAGTCTGGTGCCGGTGCTGACCAACGGTGGAGTTGGCGCGGTGAAGCGTGTCCGCGAGGAATTCGTGGTCCACTTCCCGCACTACGACAAGAACCCGCAGGGGCCCGCCTCCTCGATCCTGCTTGGCGATTACAAGCTGACGCATCTGTATGAGACGGGCGAGAGCAGGTTGTTCGATCTCTCCAAGGATCCTGGCGAGCACACCGATCTCGCCAAGCAGATGCCTGCCAAGGTGGCGGAGCTTGATGCCCGCCTGACTGAATACCTGAAGGCCGTGAATGCCAACATGCCATCGATGAACCCGAATGCCGACCCAGGCAAGGGCGCAGGCAATCTGCCCGGCGAGAGAAACGCCGGAGGCATGGGTGGCGGTATGGGTGGCGGCATGGGAGCGCAGGCCCCCGCACCTTAATCGCGGCCGGAATCGACCGCTGCGATCACTCGTGACGGCGCCTGCCAGTCACGAGTGATCGCCTCACCAGACGTCTAGTGCTTGGGTTTCCAGGCTGCGATCAGCTTGCGGGCTTCATCCAGCTGAGCAGCGGTCATCTTGGTGCTCAGGGTCGCCTCGAGCTTTTTGGCAGTCTCATCATTCTGGGCAGAAGCCAGGCTGGCCCACTTGTAGGCCTCGACATTGTTTTGCGGCAATCCCTGACCATTGGCATATCGGGTTGCCAGGCCCGACTGGGACAGTGAATATCCCTGCTCTGCCGCGAGTGTGTTCCACTTCAGGCCTTCCGCATCATCGCGGGTCGTGCCTTCGCCTTTTTCGAGCATCGACCCGAGGAAGGCCTGGGCCCAGGCATCACCGCGGGCTGCAGCAGGCCTGACGACTGCCAGTGCCTTGGCGAAATCATTGTTCACGTAACCATCCAGCCACTGGTTGATCTCTGCCTCGGCCATTTCCGCCTTCTTGACCCCGTCGCCGGGCCGCGAGATCACGCCGTAGAAGTATTGGGCGCGGGCATAGCCCAGTTCAGCCGACTTTTTCCAGAGGCGGGTTGCTTCGGCAACATCCTTGGGCACGCCACGACCGGCGAGATACAGCCTGCCAAGGTGGAACATGGAGCCTTCGGCACCAGCCTCGGCAGAGATCCGAAACCACTTGGCTGCCTCGGCATCATTCCTCTCGACACCGCAGGCGTAGGCGTACATCAGTGCGGTGCGGGCCCTGGCACCTTCATGCCCCTGCTCGGCCGCCATCCGATACCACTTGGCAGCGGCCACGTCATCTTCAGGTGCGGCCGCATTGCCTCGGCCATAGATCACGCCCAGCTGGTATTGGGCATCGGCATTTCCCTGATTCCCCAGTTGCAGCAGGATCGGCATGGCCGTGGCGTAGTCGCGCTTGCTGAGCGCCGCACGAGCCTCTTCCATCGTCGCCGCCTGAGACAGGGGTGCGATCAGCAACAGCACCAGCGGGCAGATCTTCTTCATCATGATGACGTTTCTCCGAACGTTTTTTGCCGGGTCTACTTCTTGCCGAGGAATCGGCTCGTGGCAGTCAGGTCGCACTCGCTGAAATACATCTTCAGGTGTGGCGAATGGACCAGCTGTCTGTGGTTGTACAGCGGCTTGGCCAGATAATCCGGGTCCTCCAGCACGTACTCCACGTCGATGTGGGTGCCGTCCTTGGTGAGGCGGTATTTCTCCACAACATGCTTCTTCCCGCCCGAGGGTACGCCGATCTGGTAGGGCGAGCGGTGATCGGCGAAGTTGGCCGTATCGACCACCAGCGTGTCGCCTTCCCAGTGACCGATCGAGTGGCCCGTCACGAAGCGCACGCTCGGGTCGGGGTGCTTGCGGCCGTCCATGTAGACCGTACGCACTTCGTTGAACCACTCGCTGCGGAAGAGGATGACCTTTTCCTGCTCCTTGATCTCGAATTCAAGGAGATAGCCACCGCTGGACATCAGCGCAGCAGGCGTCGGACGGCCGACGCAGGTTGCTTCCGGATTGTCGCCGGACATCGGGTTGTAGGCGGCCTGCGCCGCCTTGCCCTTGTCGTTCAACACCAGCGATGCGCGGAAGAATCCGTCGAAGCCTCCCTTCGGCTCGTCCTTCACGGAAGCGCGGTCGGTGAGCCAGCGGCCTGCAATGGTCTTGGCCGGAGGCGTTACCGCCGGGGTATCAACGGCCGGCGCGAGAGTCAGCCCGCCCGCTTTTTCCACCGTCTCCACGATGCCGTAGGCGCGTCCGTCGGCAGCGGGGTGGGCACGCACGGTCACCTTGTCGCCCGGCACCAGCGTCGTCGGTGTCCAGCCCTTGCGCGCCAGGCCGCTGAGGTTGGCCATCTGAACTTCCCAGGTCACCGGCTGGCCATTCCGCTGCGAAGAAACCAGGAAGTAGACGTGCGGATTCTTCCAGACAAATTCCTTGACCGTTCCTTCGAACGACACGACCTTGGACATGTCGACGCCGGCATCGCTGTGATGTCCCATGGCGGGAGAGGCCACCACCAGGGCGGCAAGGGAGGCGAGAGCAAAGGTTTTGATGGTCATGGAAATACCGTCTCCTCGGCGGGCTATCGATTCAGTGAACTGTAATTATTGAACGCCCGCCAATGCCCCGAGTGGGGAGCACCGTTGCGGCCGAATCTCGATCGACAGGTATCGTACACCAGCAGGCCGTCCCTGAGACAGCAGGGCGTCCGGTGAGTCAGCCTGCGGCGGCCCATACGCCGCACGCATCAGACAAAACGCTGTTGCGCCGCCGCGGTCTTGGCGGGCCTATTTCCGGACAAACCGGCTCGTGGAAGCCTTGTCGCACCCGCCGAAGTACATCTGCAGGTGAGGCGAGTGGACCAACTGCCGCTTGTCCACCATGGGCTTTGCCAGGAATTCCGGATCTTCCAGCATGAACTCCAGGTCGATGTGCGTGCCGTCCTTCGTCAGGGTGTAGCGCTCCACCACATGCTTCTGTCCGCCCGAAGGCACGCCGATCTGGTACGGCGAACGATGGTCGGCGAAGTTCGCCGTATCGACGACCAGCGTATCGCCTTCCCAGTGACCGATGGAGTGGCCAGTCGTGAAGCGCACGCTGGGAGCAGGGTGTTTACGACCGTCCATGTAGACGGTGCGCAGCTCGTCGTACCACTCGCTGCGGATCAGGACGACCTTGTCCGCCGGCTTCATTTCAATTTCCATCACGTAGCCGCCGGTGGAAACGATTGCGGCAGGCGTTGGCCTGCCAACACAGGTTGCTTCGGGCGCGTCAGCCGCAAGCGGGTTGAAGGCGGCCTGCGCAGCCTTGCCCTTGTCGTTCAGCGTCAGGTTCGCACGGAAAAATCCGTCAAAGCCGCCGGGATATTGTTTGGTACTGGCGCGGTCAGTCAGCCACTTGCCGGCGATGCTGCTGGCAGGCGGTATCACCTCTGGAGCCTTGATCCGAGCGCCGAGGCCAAGGCCACCGGGTTTGTCGACGGTATCGAGGATGCTGTAGGCACGTCCGTCTGCTGAAGGATGGGCACGCACGGTGACCTTGTCACCGGGCATCAGCGTGGTAGCCGTCCAGCCGCTGCGTGAGAGGCCGCCGACCGATCCCATCTGCACGTCCCATGTCACGGTCTTGCCATTCTGCTGCGTGTCCACAAGGAAATAGACGTGCGGATTCTTCCAGATGAATTCCTTCACCGTGCCTTCGAACGCCACCACCTTGGACATGTCCACGCCGGCATCACTGTGATGTCCCATGGCGGGCGTGGCCATCAAGAGGATGGCGGCGTAGCCGAGTGCAAATGTCTTGCTTTTCATTGTTGTTATTCTCCCCGGCACGCTGCGATTAATCCCTGATGATGGTTCTACTTCTTCGGCAGGAACCGGCTGGTGGCCGTCTTGTCGCACTCGCCGAGATACATCGGCACCTGTGGTGAATAGACCAGCACTCGCTTGTGCACCATCGGCTTGGCAAGGTAGTCGGCATCTTCGAGCATGAACTCGGCATCCATGCGCAGACCGTCGGGCTGCAGCGTGTATCGCTCGACGACATGCTTCTTGCCGCCCGAGGGGACGCCGATCTGATAGGGCGAGCGATGATCGGCGAAGTTGGCCGTATCGATGACCAGTGTCTTGCCTTCCCAGTGCCCGATTGAGTGTCCCGTGAGCAGGCGAACGCTTGGGTCAGGATGCTTGCGGCCGTCCATGTAGACGGTGCGCACCTCGTTGTACCACTCGCTGCGGACCATCACGAGCTTCTCCGCCTCCTTGATCTCGATCTCCATGACGTAGCCGCCGGTGGAAACCAGAGCTGACGGTGTCGGGCGGCCATTGCAGCTGGCTTCCGGCGCCTCTGCACCCAGCGGGTTATAGGCAGCCTGCGCCGCCTTGCCCTTGTCGCTCAGGACCAGATTTGCGCGGAAGAAACCGTCGAAGCCGCCGGGGTACTCCTTCACGCTGCTGCGCTCCGTGAGCCATTTGCCGGCGATGCTCGTGGCCGGCTGAACGACCGCAGGGGCCTTGAACTTCTCGTTGAGCTTGAGTCCGCCCGGCATGTCGACGGATTCATAGATGCCGTACGTGCGGCCGTCGGCAGCGGGATGCACGCGCACCGAGACCTTGTCACCACGCTGCAACGTGGTGGGTGACCAGCCATTGCGCGCCAGACCGCTGAGGTTGGCCATCTGCACGTCCCACGTCACGGGCTTGCCGTTCTGCACCGTGTCGACCAGGAAGTAGACGTGCGGGTTCTTCCAGATGAATTCCTTGACCGTGCCATCGAAGGCGACGACCTTGGACATGTCCACGCCCGCATCGCTGTGGTGAGGCATCGCCGGGGAGGTCACTGCAAGGGCTGCGGCCGCTGCGAGAGCAAAGACCTTTGCATTCTTTATATTCATGGTTGCTGTCTCCAGGTATTGCAGGCAGTAAATTCGATCAGACGTTCCAGGCATCCGCCATGCGTTTACGCATGGCTGCATCCGGCATCGGTCCGTTCCCGGCGTGCAGGTTGGATTCCATATGATCCATCTTTGTCGTGCCGGGCACGACCACGGTCACCGCAGGGTGGTAAACGACGAATTTGAGCAGGAACTCCGACCAGCTGCTGCAGTTGATGTCCGCGGCCCAGGCCGGCAGCACCCGCTTGTTGTTGAGGAACAGGTTTTCCTCGTGCTTGCCACCGAACGGCTGGTTGGCCACGACTGCAATCTTGCGATCCTGCGCCAGGGGCAGGATGACCTCGTCCGAGGCGCGGTTGGCGATGGAGTAATTGACCTCGATGAAATCCAGCGGGTACTTCTTCATGAATGCCGCCATCTGCTCATGATCCGAGTTGTCCGACGTGCTGATGCCGAGGTTCCGGATCTTCCCGGCTTTTTTCCACTCGACGAACTTTGGCATCAGCTCTTCGGTGCCCAGCATGTTGTGCACCAGCAGCAGGTCCAGGTGGTCGGTCTTCAGCCGCTCCAGAGAACGTTCGAAGGCCTTCTCGCCGCCGAGGTCGCCCATGATCTTCGGGCCGCTGCTGATCTTGCTGCTGATGAAGAACTTGTCGCGCATCTTGAGGTTGCTCAGCACCTGGCCGATCGCCAGCTCGCTTCCCTTGTAGGAGGCGGCCGCATCGATGAAGGTGCCGCCTAGTTCGCTCATGCGCTTGAGGACCACCTCGAGGTTGGGCACATCATCAACGGTAAAGGAATTGGTGCCGATGCCTACGCAGGGCATCTTCTGGCCGTTGAAAGGCAGCGTCTTGGAGATCAGTCCCTGACCCTTGTCGGCTGCGAGCGCCTTGCCGATGCCGCCGGCTGCCAGGGCCGTGAGCCCGGAATAGAGGCCAAGCTTCAGTGCGTCGCGGCGTGAGGTTGAGGGATTCTTGTCGTTGTAGCTCATGAGGTGCCTCGCGGGGTCGGCAGGTTCAGGTTCAATGGACTAAGATATTTGGCTTGATGATATTCCTGCAATACAACGTATACGAGTCGTGGAATCGTCAAGACATGTTAACGCATCGCGATTTTTCGGAGTGAGGCCATGAGGATCGTCCGCAGCCCTGTGCTGTTCTGCCTGCCCATTGCGGTCTGCGTCGCCTTGGTTGGCTGTGTCACGAGTGCCCTGACGCGCCCCGAAGCCACTGGCCCGAATGGCCTGCCGGGGTGGGCCTTCCACGTCATCGACCCGGTGCAGCCGGAGGTCATCGAGATGAAGGGGCCGGTGCGCCTGCCTGGCAGCGCCAGGGAATACGATGCCGCGCTGACCGAAAGCTTCAAGGATCCGCCGGACTGGTATCCCGGGGAGCATCCCGCGCCGCCCCCGGTTGTGGCTGGCGGAAAAGACGGGCCGCCGATGGCCTGTGGTTCCTGCCACATGATGACCGGCCTCGGGCATCCGGAGAACGCTGAACTCACGGGACTTCCCGTTGGCTACTTCGTGCGGCAGATGCAGTACTTCAGGAGCGGCGAGCGCAAAGAGCCAGCGCGAATGAACGAGCTGGCCAGGACGCTCTCGGACGAACAGGTGTTGCAGGCGGCCCAGTATTTTGCAGTCATCCAGCGACGAGCCTCTGTTCAGGTGATCGAAGCGGCAACGGTCCCCAGGACTTACATCAGCGCGATAGGCCGCACTCGCATGCTGCATCCGGCGGGTGGTACGGAGCCGCTGGGCAAGCGCATTCTCCAGCTGCCCGTCGATGTCTTTCGAACACTCAATCGCGACCCCTATTCGAACTTCATTGCCTACGTTCCGCCCGGGAGTCTCGCAAGGGGCGAGAAACTGGTGAAAACAGGCGCCGCAGGCAAGACCCAGCCCTGCGTTTCATGCCATGGGGAAGGGTTGCGTGGCCTCGGTGAAGTTCCAAGGCTGGCCGGGCTGCAGCCGGTCTACATCGCCCGTCAGCTGATCGGAATACAGAATGGTTCCAGTGACGGTGCCGGTGTGGCGCCAATGAAGAGTGTTGTCGCCAGGCTTTCCAGTGATGACATCATCTCCATTTCCGCTTATGTCGGATCACTGAAGCCGTGACGCAGCGGGGCCGTGCATTCCGCAGGCCCCGCCAGACTGTTCACAACCAGGGGCCAAAGGGCCTTCCGGCACGGTCAAGTCATCTGCCTTGCCATTGATCCGTGTCCGGCCGAAGGCGCCGCGACTCTCATCCCGGAGTGTGTTCATGAGTATCTTTCGCAGGATCCTGTTTTCCTGCATGACTGTCGCCGTCTGCTGTGTCCCGGTCGGCTGTGCCACCAGTTCCGGCACGCGCGTGACTGCGACAGGGCCGAATGGCCTGCCCGGATGGGCCTTCCACGTCATCGACACGGTGCAGCCGGAAAAGCCGCAGGCGAAGGGCCCGGTGCGGCTGCCCGCCAGCACCCGGGTGTACGACGCATCGGTGACCCAGAGCATCAGGGAGCCGCCGGACTGGTATCCGGAAGAGCATCCACCCGCTCCCAGGATAGTGGCCGGCGGCAAGGACGGCCCGGCGGTGGCGTGCGGCTCCTGCCACATGATGCTGGGCCAGGGTCATCCCGAGAACGCCGACCTCGCGGGTCTTCCCGTGGGCTACTTCATCCGGCAGATGGAGTACTTCCGCACAGGTGCGCGGAAGGAACCGGCGCGCATGAACGAGATCGCACCGACTCTCACCGACGAAGACATCCGCAGCGCGGCGGAATATTTCTCGGCCCTGAAGCGGCGACATTTGGTGAAGGTGATTGAATCAACCACCGTGCCGCGCACCTACGTCAGCACGACGGGCCGCATGCGCATGCTGCACCCGGAGGGTGGCACCGAACCGCTGGGGCGGCGCGTCATCCAGTTGGCCGTCGATCCGGTCCGAACGGCGAATCGCGATCCGTATTCGACGTACATCGCCTACGTCCCGCCAGGCAGCATCGCGAAGGGCGCGCGACTGGTGACGACGGGGGGATCGGGAAAGACCTTGCCGTGCGCCAGCTGTCATGGCGAAGGCCTGCGTGGGGCGGGGGAGGTGCCGAGAATCGCGGGCCTGCAGCCGGGCTACGTTGCCCGGCAGCTGATCGGCATCCAGAACGGCGCCAGCGCGGGAGCGGGGGTTGCGACCATGAAGGCTGCAGTCGCGCGGCTCAGCGAAGACGACGTCATCGCCATTGCCGCCTACATCGGCACCCTGCCGCCCTGACTGGCCGGTCGCCTCCGGGGGCGCATTACCCCCGGAATCGCGGAAACAGCGCGAGGGCGTTTCCGCGCTCGACCTGCTGGAGCTCCTTGGCGTTGAACACGCCACATTCCGTCAGCCCCTTCACATGGTCGGTGACAGTGCGCGCCGGATAGTCGGTGCCGAACACGATCTGCGAGAGAGGCACCACCTTCCGCAGGGCGCCCATGGCCACCTCATTCGAGGTCCACGCCGTGTCGAAGAACATCTTGGCGACTTCGGCAGAAAAACCCTGCGGAAAGTATTTCTGGTACTTGGCGTTGGCCGCCGAGGCTTTGAATCGTTCGACCAGGTACGGCATCGTGCCGCCGCCATGCGAGAACATCATCCGCACATTGGGATAGCGGAAGGCGGTGCCGCTGAACAGCATGCTGGCGATCGCGCGGGTGGTGTCCGTCTGCCATTCGATGGTGGTGTCGCCAACGTCCGGTATCAGCGACTTGCAGCAGTTGGCGCTGATCGGGTGCGTGAAGACTACCGCGCGGCGGCGATCGAGTTCCTCGAACACTGGATTGAACACCGGGTCGCCGATCCACTTGTCGCCATAGTTCGTGTACATCGCGACGCCATCGACCTTGAGCGTGTCGAAGGCGTATTCGATCTCGCGCAGGGTGGCATCCACGTGCGGCATGGGCAGGAAGGCCATGAGCCCAAACCGACCAGGATGATCCCGGACGACGCTTGCGCCGAATTCATTGGTGGGTCGCGCCACGCGGTCGACCAGTTCCGGATCGTAGTGGGGCGGTATCGAGATCATCGCCGTTGCGACGCCGTTTTCGTCCATCGTGTCCAGGTGCTTCGCCGCCGACCACGACGCGAAGTTGCCCAGCTCCTTGGCGCCGATCGTCTCGATCATGATCGGTGACATGAAGTGGCCGTGGACATCGATGCGGGTGGCCTTGGCCTTCTGCGCCGTCAAGGCGGGGACCGGGAGCGCCGCTCCGGCACCAATGGCCGCCATCGCCTTGAGGAATTCGCGGCGCATGGGGGATTCCGAGGCTGGCAGATCGCGAAACCGGTTCATGGGCGCTCCTCGCTGACGGTCCGTACGTTGAAGGGCTGAAGACGAATTGGAGCTCAATGCCACCCCAAGGCATAGTGCTTGTCAAGGCGGCCGAGGAGCGCAATTACATCGCGCCCACGCATGAACTATAGTTCATCGCACGCTCCGCCAGACTGGCATCGCCGGTCCATCGGTTGCGAAGCAGGAAGGGGGAATTGCCGACGATGCTGACCGTTCTCATAGCCTTGGCCGCTTTTTGCGCCACCTTTGCCGGCGGGCTGGTGGCCCTGCGCCTCAAGGACAAGCTGCATCTGGTGCTCGGATTCAGCGCCGGCGCGGTCATTGCGGTGGCTTTCTTCGACTTGCTGCCTGAAGCCATCGCACTCGGCGGAAAATTCCACAGCCCGGCGACGATCCTGTCCTGGGCGGCTCTGGGATTCCTTATATATCTGGTACTGGATCGGATCCAGTTCTTCCACGCGCAGCGGCATCGCCACCACCATCATCACCACGACCATCACCATGACAGTCATGGCCATGATGGCCATGATCACGCGCATGGTTCGGCGCACGGTGAGCAGTCGAGGCTGCCCTCGGCGCTGCGGGGCACGCTGGGTGCCGGCAGTTTTTCGGCGCACAGTTTTCTGGATGGCGTGGTGATCGGCCTGGCGTTCCAGGCTTCGCAGTCGGTGGGCATCATCGTGACGATCGCCGTCCTGACCCACGACTTCTCGGACGGCATCAACACCATGAACGTGGTGCTCAAGAACCGTGGCAGCGAAGGCCATGCGCTGCGCTGGCTTGCGGCCGATGCCATTGCGCCGGGGCTTGGAATGGCTTCAACACTCTTCTTTACACTGCCTGAAAGCGTGCTTGGGATAGTTCTGGCACTATTCGCCGGGTTCTTTGTCTACATCGGTGCCAGCGACCTCATTCCCGAGAGTCACCATGCGCATCCGAAAGTCCTGACCACCGCCATGACCCTGGCCGGCGCTGCCGTCCTGTACGTCGCGGCGAGAATAGCGGCCTTGTAAGCGGGTTCTGTTCCGGAATCTGGAGCGATGATGCAGATTGACCTGGACAACGAAGGCA
>Ga0114969_10000436_pt1 | contig 35853 bp, 24 predicted proteins | sample M_130807_MF_Meta_FD_87316 | JGI IMG/M metagenome (GOLD analysis project Ga0114969, IMG submission 87316) | Freshwater microbial communities from Lake Montjoie, Canada to study carbon cycling - M_130807_MF_MetaG | ecosystem: Environmental > Aquatic > Freshwater > Lake | place: Lake Montjoie...
CGCCACCCTTCGGTGCGCCACCTTCGGCAAATCCGAAGGATCCACGGGTCGAACCGTACGACTCACGACGGTTCCACTGATAGAACGGCTGCTTGGAAGGCTCCTTGTGAAGGAAGCGGAAAATCTTCAGATGCTCAGCAGTAGCCAGAACCGAAGTCATGGTATTGTCAAGGTTCTCAAGACGCAACGCGGAAAGATTTCCCGCGCCATATGTTGAGGCTCCATAAGCAGAAGTGGTAATCGTACCACTATTGTGAACGCCAGACGTGTTCCAATCAGCATTTACACCCGGCGTAAACGTGGTCACACCTGTGTTCAAGGCCTTGCGAATCTCATCGACAATATCGTCTCCGCCGAACTGCTGCCGCGACCAATCGCGGACTACCATGTCGAAGCTCTTGTTCAAGGGCTCCGGCTTTGCGTATCCCGAAGGAAACTCTGTTAAAAGCGACATGTGTTTTTCTCCTTTTCTTTCCTAGTTGTACTGTGTCGTCTGCCCAAGTACGCGCTGCTGCAACTTCGGAGGAAGTTGTCGAAACACTCCAACCGGTCCCGTTGCTGGGCTATCGGTTTCGGTCATCCATCGCAAAGCCTCCTTCGGGGTAAATTCTCCGTCCATGACTGCCTGCTGAATGACGAGGCCAATCATGGACTTTGTCATCTTTGCTTCAGCCGGAATGGCATCCACAACCGCATTTCCAGTTTCATCGACAAAGGCGTTTCCCTTCCGCAGCCGGTTACCCTCGATCAGGACACGTCCGTTTACGAGAACACCCGGGTTTTGCGGCTGAGTCGCTACGAATGACTTTGTCATCGATCCCCTGTTTGGCCTCTGCGCAGCGAGTGCAGTGGTGGACTTGGCCATTCTTTCGAGACCAAGAGCAAGAGCAGCTTGGCTCTTCACGACTGCGCTGACAGCATTTGCCAGCATTGCGGTGCTTTGATATTGCTCAGAGCGAACAGACTCGACTTGGCTTGAGATATCCGAAAGGAATCTTCCGAATACATTCACCATCTGAGCCAGCTCCTTGCTTGCCTCTACGACTTCGGCAACACGAGCTCCGTCAGGACCGGCAACGAGCGCCTTGTGAATGTCCCCAAGTCGAACAGAAGGCTTGCCTCCGAGACTCTTCCGAGCCCCTTCTGCCAGCATCTTGCCACGTTCCTGAGCAGCCATTTCCTCTTGCTCGTCATCTTCCTCATCATCGTAATCGTCGTCGTCATCATCATCATCATCATCATCGTCGTCGTCGTCGTCGTCGTCGTCATCGTCATCGTCATCATCGTCGTCGTCGTCGTCGTCGTCGTCGTCGTCATCGTAGTCGTAGTCGTCTTCGTCGTCTCCCCAAGCCTTCATGGCTGGGTCGCCTTCTTCTTCGGCGTCAGGGTCGTCAGGGTTGTCAGGCATGCCTTCTTCGCCTTGTGGTCCGTCCTGACGCTGACGCTCCATTTCAGCAAGGATGGCTCTGCGCTTTTCCGCAAGTGCCCTCTTGCGCTCTATTTCCTCTTGCTGGGGATCCTGCTCTGGATCCTGCTCTGGATCCATTTCCCCTTCAGGCGGACGGCCACCAGCACCGGGAGGGCCACCAGCACCCGGAGGAGGAGGCATCATGCCCGGAGGGCCACCAGCGCCCGGAGGAGGCATCATGCCCGGAGGAAGCGCCTTGCCCATTCTGGGCAGAGCGGTGCTTTGCTGACTCTTTGCCTTTTTCCCCTTGCGCTTGTTGCTGCTTCCAGAAACATCCTGAGCGTTTGAATAAACACCAGAATACTTCTCGGGATTGATGATTCCTCTTTTGCCCATTTTCAGAAGATCGGGAGATCCCCCGTCAATAGGCGGACCAAAAGGATTCTTGACATCCTTTGCTTGGATTCCGTCACTAACATACCGCTTGCTCTTTGCAAGCTCAATAAGGCCACTTACAGCCTTGTCAAGCACCTGCAACGCATCAGGCATGTTGTGCTGACGTAATTCTCGGTCAAGCTTTGCACGAGCTGCTGTCATTTCACTAGCCACAATTTTCTCCTTTGCCTAGTTTTTAAGAAAACATTTTTGCGTGTTTTGCAATTGCATCAACTGCAATCATGGGCTCGACACCGCAACAATACACCAGATGATCTAATGCTCCATGATATCCTTTTATAAACGCATTGTTTTCCTTGCAATTATTTTCATCTTCACAAGGATCGTACAGCATTTCAAGGATTTCTGCAATATTTGTTGTAGAAGATTTCTTTAGTTTCTTCTTTTTTCCATAACCATGCTGGGCAACAAGCTGTTCTCGCAACAGCGCAGGCGCACCAGAAGAAACATTTCCCAACGCAAATGTTTTCCCTATGGGATCGGGAGAAATTGCAAATGAGAGCGATTTCATCATTTGACCGAAATCCTTGAATATGAAATGAGGAACATTATCATCAAGAGTATCAATCATTACTGTGTCTTGAACATTGAATCCTTGACTTTTTGCCATTACGCAACGCGCAACCGCTTGCGCGTTGACGGGCTCGTGCGTTGCGGCCATATGCCTGACAATGGTCTCGACCAATATCGTTCCCTGTCGTACTCGCACTCCACCCTCAACAGAAAATCCCAAAGAACGATCAATTCCCACCCCTGAAGAATCTTCCAGCGCTTTTGAAAGATTCCAGACTGCTTCGGATCGCGCCATGTTGTCGAACAGTAGTGCACGGAAAAAAGTAGCAGGAAGTCCATGAGGGGTATTCGGTCCACCCGGCAGTTTGATGACCTCCAATGGCTTGCCAATCTGATCCTCTGGAGAATGACTATGATTCCAATTCAAATAGCCCTTTTCCAGCAAATAGGAGCAGTCCATTTTGTCTTGCATGACGATCTCGCCCTGCTGATCCTTGTCTTCGGTTGAAGCAATACCTTCAATAAGCCTGCCCGTCTTTATGTCACCAAGGCTATTGGTATACTTTCCCTCAAACGCCTTGCTAAACACAAGAGGCACTTGAAACGTTGCATCCATGCCTTCGCTAAGCATGCTGTTGCGATGAGTTCTTATTGTTGAAATTTCATTCATGATTCATTATATCTTTTTAAACAAGAAAGAGCCGCCTTTTCGCAAAACCTTTTTTGAAGAAGGGATTGCAACGAAGGCGGCTCTTTTCACAATTTTGTGATAGCCCAGTTTCGTACTACATATCTATTGTATCAGACGTTTCCTTTTGTTGGGCCTTGAAATAATAATCAAGCGTCTGAAGCCTGCGCGAGACGAATCTTCGCAACAGCTTCTGCTGCTTGCTCCTTGTTCATGGACTTCGCTTCGTCAAAACTTATTCCGAGAGCGCTACTGATCCGCGTGGCGGCATCATCAGACATTTGCCAGACAGCAGGCAATGCTGCCTGAGCACGCCCAGTCGAAGTGCTTGAGCCTCGTTCGGCGAATACTTCACTTCGAATGTTTTCCTCAAGGCCGTCATTGCGCCCCAATGCGTCAAGCCATGCGCGTTTCTTTGCCCGAGACTCTGCGATATGCATGTAAAAAGCCGGATTGGAAACGCCATGGATCACATTGGCTCCGTTTTTGCGGGGGTAGGCGGCACCAAGTGATGTGTAGCGACGGTTTGGATCTCCTTCCCGGAGAGGAGGCATGATGACCTCCGCCTTGACCACGCAGAGGTATTCGTTAGCCTGCGTTGGCGCAACTTCCAGAGAAGTGTTTGTTTCCAGCATTCCGGCGTTCCGGATTTCCTGCAAAACAGTGTCGTAAGCCGGACCAGAGTCGCGGCCCCCGAATGAGGATGATTTCCCCTGCTGAGAATATGATGACACGACTGCTCCTTATGCAAGTCAGCCTTGCTTATCCCTTCACCGAGAAGGGTCCGCCAGCCTGATCTGCCCAAGTATACAACACCGCTGGAGCGACGGCTAGCCCCAATTGCTGACTGGCCAAGGAAGGTGAACCTTTCGAAGAAGAACCCGCATTCCGAGGTCACGTCCTCGTTCCCATCGCGGAGCCGGAGGCGTCCATGTGACAAACTCGAATTTTGGCTCGTAAACAACCGAATAGGTTGAATTATACTCAGGAGAATTTACAGATGCCCAAGAGATGCTTTTCTTGTCATCTGCATTTAACGAGAAATCCACATCCTGAATCCATGTTTTTTCCTCGCCGGTTTCGGGATTTATTTGCGACAATAAAAGTATTTTTCCCTGAGGCTCATAGAGAAGTTTTTCTTTTTTGCCACGAATCATCAATTCGCCGGGATACGGAAATCCCCTCGACCACATGGGAATGACCTTATCATAGTCCCGGAAACGTCTTCCGCTATCAGGAAGGGGTGAGCATGACATGTCTTCGGGCAGCGCCATCCCGGTCTGAAGCCATTGTCGTCCCATGCGATCAGAATCCAATCCGGTGATGATTGCCATGATCTTTTTGGGATTTCTCCAGAAAACGCCAAGCCCATTGCATCGTACGCATGTAAGGTCAGCGTCTTCCGGCCTTGCTGTTGGAGAACACGAACAGAGTTGCCCTTGGTAATGAGTGACTATTTCTCCATGGGACAATATCATCCTGATATGCTGAGGCATTGATATAGGCATTGCTTAGGAACCTATAACTCCCAAGAGCAATCCACCAAGTTTTGACTTTATTCTTGGCACTTCAGCAGCGATCCATTGCTCATGCGCCTGAATGGTAGATGCGTATGGACCACCGGGATTATAAGACCTGCTGCTTGAAAGGCCATCGCGAGACGTGGATTCTCCCGATAGGCCGCCCTGATAGGCCCGCTGTGCATCAAGAAGGATGCTGCTGGCAGCAACACGCGCTACAAGCTCTCGCACAACCGCACGATCATTCTGATCAAGATCTGGCAACCCAAACGTTGCCGTATATCTCCAGAATCCGGGAATATTGGTTCGCATGTAAAATGGAGAAAGCAATGGATGCGAAAACATTGTCCAAGAAGCAAACGTATTTGCCGAAGGAATAAGGGTAACCAGACCGCTCATCCTGTCCACCGATGCGTTGAACCATTTTCCATCAACAGAAAGTATTTTTGTGGTGGAATGATATCCATATAGATCATGAAGTTTCAAGCACCACTGATACGGCAATCTAAATGTTGGCCAGTTTGAAAGATCTACTTGAGTTACATAATCTGCTGGTCTTCCTATCCTGTCCCAATATTTTTGAACCTCCAAAGTTCCCATGTTTGTTTCATCATTTCCAATATAATCCTGAACACATGTATACAAATAGGGCTCGATTGGAAAACCCAGCTTTGACTCAACGGTTCTCACAGATTCGGCGATCTTGCGGCTTATTATGTCATCGGTCATTGAAGACTCAGAAATCAGCACGTTTTCCGTGATGTTTTGCGCGGGAAGCAATGAAGCATCAATTGTTGCAATCATGTAATTGATGTTTGATTCATCTGTAATGACGTATTCTTTTTTCCCCGAAGAAGCGCTAATGGCTATTGGATCGGCTCCTCCGGCTGTCAATGTCCAGCTTGGAGAAGAATATTTCAATTCCAATTTTTTTAATCCGGGAATTATTCCAGAGGATATTTCATCGATGACCAATCCCGTAATCAATGATGGCTGAAAGCGGACACTCAGCACTTCGGCAGCTTTCAAGGGAACTCCAAAGCACCATTGTGATTTCATGGTTTTTGTAGAAACGAGCAAAATGGAAATCTTTTTTGCCATTTGCCATTTTTGAGATTCATTGCTCAGATCATGAACTTGAACAACATAATATCCAGTAATTGCTCTGGCAATCATGTCCTTGTCAAGATCGTCCTGACCCAAGGAAAAAACAACAGAGAATCTTTTTGATGTATTTATCGCTGTTGTCATGAGCACTACCCTCTTCATGACAGAACAGAACTCATCAGGCCAGTTTGACGATGAGGGTCTCCTGATGGTAATCACCAAGGAATCAGTATCGGGCGCGACCGTGCCGGTGAACACAACATTGACGGAAATTTGCTCCCGTCCTTGTTCATATCGACAATATTCGTAATCATTTGTGGAAATTGTCATTGAGGAAATCTGCATGGCATTCCTTTATTCTGCGGATTGATCAATATTGTATCTCGACCCACAAATGCATTCTATTACTAATGATTTTCCAAGAATGAATATTTTTGTTTTTGAATTAATCATTACTGCCTTGTGTATCACAGAATTCAATTCCAGCGTTGCATTAGATTTTATCATTCTTGTCTTGCATTTGGGATTTGTGCAAATGGCGTTTCCAGACAAGGACACATGAGGTTTTTGAAGACTTTTTCTCAGTTTTTCTGCAAGTATTTCTTGCTCTTTGTCCTCGTCATCACAAGGATCCTTTTGCCCATCGCTCGTATTCCTCATCTTGCTCTAACCGCACCAGATTTTCTTGCGTAATAACGCTTTCTTCCGTGTCATAATTATCGTCTTCCTCATTGTTGATTTTGATGGCACGAAGCGATTTGAGTATTTTTTCGACACAATAATCTGCGTTTGAAGTTATTTCTTTTCCCGCAAAATGAAAGACCGTATATCCCTTTGATTTTAACCATGCGTCTTTTCTTCTGTCTTTCAATCTTGTTTTCATATTGTTGTGCCAAAATTCTCCGTCCGCCTCAATAACGATATTATGCTCCGGAATAAGAAAATCTAGGGACCAAGGGCCGACCGATGCCTGCTCAATAAAAAGGATTCCTTTTCGCAAAAGTGCATACCTGAGCTGATTTTCAATGTTTGTGGCTTTTGCCATTTTTTCACCTGAAGACGAGGGAAGTCCCGATTGCGCACCATAGGATTTTGCTGTCGTTCTTCCTTCAGATCCCTCAGGATTCATTCCCGAAAAACCCTTTTGCGGAAAAACATTTCTTGAGACTGCTCCTACTCTTCCGTGTTTTTGCATGCTATTCCCATTTTTTCAGGGCTTTTTTCAGCATCAATGCCAACCTGTTTGTCTCTTCGTCAGACAACGATTTCCTGCTTCTTGGCATTTTGTTGTTCAGGCTTCCTCCTGACCTTCCCTTGTTTCCTCCCGGAGTAGAGTTGACCATTGAACGTCGGGACATTGCTGCTCCAACGTTGTATTTCTCTACATGTTCCACATCCTTGCGTCTGTCTTCTACGGACTCCTTCTTTTCCTTCTCTTTCGAGTCTTCGCTTTTTTCCCTTTTTGCCACTCTATACAATCCGTTTTCCATTTTTTCCAATATTACAAATCTTCCGTGAAGAGAAGATTTCTTGTTGTTTATGGGAACTATGACAAAAGATTTAGGGGCAACACCTTCCCAGTCAAATTTTCCAGACGACGTAGATGGCATGTGCATTGCACTTTCTATGGATAATGATTTTTGGGCTCTTGCTGGTTTCATGTCATTTTTCTTTCTGATCACGGAGCTGGATTGATAAAATTATTGATATGAGAATCCAAAAGAGATCGATCCGGAGAACTGTCAAACCCATCCGTCCTGCCCGTCCATCTTCGATGCGACCAGCTGTCAACATTGGGATCGCTTTCTCTTCCGCTTGCCCAATGTTTTTTAGCTGCTTCTGATTGTGCTTCGACATACGCGTCCTGTGATGTTTTTCTTGCAATAACGTCTGGATGCTCATCATACGCAGTAAGTCCGGTAGCTCCGCTTGAATGTGGAATTGCTTTAAGTCCCTCAAGATACTTATTATAATTATTCAAGTCTGATGCATTTCCGCCATTAGTCAAATAGTGATTTTCCAATGAAGCTTGATGTTGAGCTCTCATTTTGTCTTGAAAAGCGCTAAGACCCTGATTCTCAAATTGTTTGCCATAGGTATCTTTATCTGCGGCTTCTTTGGCCTTCTTAGCAGCCTTGGATCGCTGTTCCGCCGTTCCCCCCGAAATTCTTTCTGCTGCCCAACCAAGTGGGCCTCTTCCTGTCGGACTTGATCCCAATAGTCCTCCGACAATAGCGTTTGCAATTTGCACCCCAGCCATGCCGACTCTCTGTCCTCCGGTAAGACCTCTGCCTGACACGAAATCGGTTGCCCCCTGATAAGGAGAAACAGCAGAAACCCTATCGCCTTTCTTGCCTCCTCGTCTCGTGCCCGCTGTTTTTCCCGGATCATCGTCCCTTCCCTTTGCAAATACTTCAAATCCTCTTGGCAGTCCTGCCTTTTGTATGCCATCCTGCAATTTCATGATTCTATGGGTAAGGGAAATCTGCATTGCGGCTTCATATCCAGTTTTCCCCTGATTGGATGAATGCCCAAACGCTTTTTCTTCTGCGTCTTTTGAAACATCCTGACCATAAAGGTTTTTCAAATCACTAGCCGTTACCATTCTTCCAGTGACGGTTTTTCCGGAAAGTCTTGACTCCATGTCTGCAATAAGTTTTTTTGTTTTCTTTGCAATTTGCTCATCGGTTTTTTCATGAGAAATTGAATCCCAAACTTCTTTTGCAAGCACGGATATGTCGCGCTCGTTTTTCCCCCAGTGCCACTCGACGGGGATGAGGTCATTTTTTTTTGAAGAATTTTTGCTAGTCATTTATCTCTCCACTTGCGATTGTACGATATTTGTGTCAAATTTTTGTCCTTTTACTATTGGAAGATCCAATAAAGGCTCCTCTTTGCTTTCATGCTCATCAATATTATGACCTGCTTGCCTACTATAATATAACTGAAGATGGTAATATATTTTTTGATTATGAATATCCGCAAATCTTCCCAGTTCGGCATTGTATTTGAATATTTCCACATTTCCTATTGCGGGAAGACTGAAAGTCGAGGGCTTGTTACACATCCCCAGACTTTCAAACGCTGCCCAGAGATACGATGATTCCATGTATCCGGACTTTTTTTGATCGGCAATGCGATCATCGTCATATCCCACAAACCATTCCGGGCATATCTCAAGGCTTGAGGAATGATGGAAAAAATCCTCTTTGGACATTTTAGGATTAAGGCAGGATATTTTCAAAAGGCTGGAATCTTTCTTGGACAGGAAAATGCACGATCTGCACGTCTTGAGCTGGACCAGATACCACCATGTCAAATGCTTTCCGTTTGGCAACCTAGGAAGGTCTACCCTCTCTATGCCCATGAGCACTAGGTAATCCATTACCTTTGCCGGACGAGAAAGTATGTTTGATGGAATAATTGATTGATATGGTTCCATCTTTTTTGATCCATCAGCCATGATGGTTCTTTTCCACTCTTCCGCGTTCATGTTGTTGTCTTTTGCTATTTTTTCATACAAGGAATTATCAATGTCTGATGGGGCCATTCCCGCATTTTTTGATAGCATTGGTAATGCATTCATTCTATTGTTATCTTTTCGATGTTTTTCATTTCTCTAGGAATTCCATTCCATGGATTTCCATTATTGTAATGAGTATGAGAATTATTAATGAATATTTCACTGGAATCAATTTTTGGCGAAGTCCAGCTATCCTCGATTCCGTTTGGCATTTTCATCTCTATGGAAATCGGATTTGACCCGTAATGATCTTGATAAGAAGTTTCCATGTGTGGCATTCCTATGTTATGGTTTTTGCCTTGTATTTCATAGGCTCCGATCAATGCCACCCTTGCCGGATCAATGCATGCAATTATTTGCTCATCCTCTACGATTGTCGAATATCCTAGCGACAAGGCAATGCTTGCATTATCCATATCTTCATTTTCATTGAATCCCAGAGAAAACAGTTGTTGCCCGACTTTTGCAATTTTCCATTTCATCCACGACTCGCGAAGAGTATCCATGTCCGCGTAATTAATGCATTTTCCCGCGTGATAGTCAAAAACCACAAGAATTTTGTGGTCCAAGACGTTGCTATTTTTTCCGAATATTCCAAAGAAATTTCCAAGCATTCCATCATTGCCCGATGGAGAGTTCACAAAACAATGCACTGATCTTCCATCGACTCCCCGGTAGTTTCGCAATCCTTCTGTGAATATTTTCTGAGCAGTTTTCTTGTTTGTCCAGTAAAAACATCTGAATAACGATCCGGTTGCTCCTTCGTAAGACATTCCCAAAGAACTTGCAAATGACAGATCAGGATTTTCTTTTATGTTTTTTGCAACATGCTTCATTTTTTCATAGTACTCTGGGTTAAATGATAGCATTCGTTTTTCTTCTGGAAAAAACGTTGAAATATCAAGAAAATTATTTACTTTCTGTACGTACTCGGCAGGCATTGTTGATCTGTCGCTCAGAGGAACATCTTTTCTTGTAGCAAGTCTTCTCATGGTGTTTTTCGCATCTTCATAGATGGCTGTTTTAGAAAATTTGCTAAACACCAGATGGTTTTTTACTATCTCTATGAATTCTTTTGCGGTGGATTGTGTTGCGCCAGAGATAGTAGAGACAGGGTTTTTTTCTATGAAAAAACTGCTATTCCTTGATTCTTCATCGCATCGATGCAAACAATACAATAGATCAGCAAAATTTTTTGTTTGGCAAAGTTTTGCAACATGCGCTGCTGCTTCGTCTATTGATCCGTACTTGCCTTCTTGCGCTTTTGCAATGACATCATGATGCCTGATCAAACGCACGATTGTCTCTTGATCTTCGCGGCGAAATTTAAATTTTCGTATCAGCGGAATGCTGAGTGCGGCAGATACACTGGGATGATCCGATGAAAATCCCCCGACTCCACCATCATCAGGAGAAGACTTTCCGATGTCATGGAGCAAGGCCGCAATTCTCAACATTCTGACTTGTCTTGCATCCTTTATGTCCCTGCCAATTGAAAATCCGGTTGATCCTTTTTGGTCAACGAGTTTTGCTGCATGCAATGAATGCTGGAAGACATCCATATCGCCGGAAGAAAAACCGTGTTTCATTCCTATCAACGATGGAAACTTTCTTGCTAGCCATATGCGTACAGTCTCATATTGTTCCGTCATCATGGTAAAATCAGGAAAGAATGGAGTATTCCCAGATTTTCCTTTGTTGCTAGGCATGAATCGTGTTTTTTCGAATGATTTTGCATGAAATGAAGAAGATATTCTGATTAACCTGTGTGAGTCAAATCCAATGGTATTTGCCCAGATAATAAAATCAGGCAAATATCCGCAAATAATATGCTCAAGTGATGCGTAGCGCGGCTGGATTCCTCCCTCTGTTTGAATGTCTGGTGCATAAAGGAACAACGGATTTCCCTCCTCCCCAAAACATGTTATTTCAAACTGATACAAACGCTGCAGATCATTTTTCTCTTCAATCGAATCAGAAAATTTTCTGTCAGGCAGATATTCGGAAACAAGTGTTACTGTGTATCGGGAATTAAAATTCTGCCTATCTACCGTAATAAAAGGAAACGACTTATTTGTGTATATTTCTGCGTCCATGTTATTCAATGGAGGAATTATTCCAAAATCAATATTTCCGAATGCTGAATACAATCCAGACAGTATTGCGTTGACATTTAGGTGCTTGTCCTTGAAAAAAGAGAGTTTTACAAAATCTGTCATGATGTTGCCGGAAAAATACGCATTGCATGTTTCGTATAAATCCTTGTAAGTGGAAATCTTAATATCTTTTTCAGGATCAACAAGTCGTTCTTTGTATTCAAAAATTTTCAGGCAGTTTGTTAAATTTCCGTGCAAGTTGTTTTGGCTGCCAAATTTCCTCATGATCAATGAGCTTGGATTTATTGAATACGATAAAGGATCGGAAGGAACAGAAAGGCGAAGCTCTGTGCCTTCTGAATGTACATCAAGCGAGGGGATTGACTCATATTTTCTTCCGTGATTTGTCAATATGATATTGCTTCTTGTTGTCCAGCCAAGATCTTTATACGACGGAGTATTCTCAATTCGCAGCGCCGTCGCTAGACAGACTTGCCCAGCGAAAAAACTCCTGTCTTTTTCTTGAGAAAGCACCATCGTTTCCTCAATTAATTCAGCAATGTCGTTGTATAAGCACGCAATAAATCCTTTTCCTTGCGGGTGCTTTTCAATTTCTACATAATACTGATTATTGTTATATGAAACCCTGTATTTGAGAGAAGAGATAACATCAACGGTCGAGTCAATCAAAAATGTTTCCCAAGGCGTCAACACGTCAAAATTGGAGCTCAGCGATTTCTCTTCGTTTGATTGCTGAAGAGATCTTGAAATGGGATTGTTGCTTGACGACTGTTTGTGTATTGGAAGAAGCATTGGAGCTGGAGACGCAAGCTGTCCTGTGGATCCATACGGAAAATACGCAAGCTGGCCTGAAAGTCTTGAGGCCATCCACGGTGTTCCATTGGGAGACACAATTGCCGGATGCGTTATTTTCATGTTTTTTGACGCACAAAAAACATACATGCAAAGCTCGGAAGCCACATATTCGGAAAGAAACTGTGCGGTCTTCTTTATTGCGTGAGAATAAAATGATTTTTGATTTGTTTTTGTTGTTATTTCGCCAATCTTGTTTTTTGCTGAATTATGAACATCAATCTTTATTCCATACATATCATTTTCTGAAATTCCCATGATTGCCACTACGGAGAACATGACAGTCTTGCCGTCTTTTTGTACTATGTCTATCCTGTTGTGAATCATGCTATCTGATGTGTATGTTTTCCATTTCTTTTTTGTTCCCATCTTGGAAATAAAATACTCCATCAATGCGGATTCAATCTTCTCTTTGGAAAAAGCAGAAATATGTCCGTCATTGTTGAATGAGAATTCTTTGTATAGTTCATAAAGGCGCAAAGAATAACCTGTTTTATCTGACACATTCATCAATGAAAATTCCATCATGCAAGATGGATGGAGTATTTTTTGTGAAAATACAGCATTTCCTGACGGTATCAATTGGAGATGTTGCGGTCCATAGCTCCATTCTCCGTGCTCGTCGTATCCTCCCTGTCCAAATTCATGATTTTTTGTTGGAATTTTTAGCGGAAAAAAAGACGGATTATTTGCAGAAAAATAGAAAAGCTCTCTTTCCACATAATTTTGCGTATCAAAGATAATCCTTGCGTAGCATTCTTGGATAACGCTTCCTATTTTTCTTATGTGATCTTTTGAAAATGATCTTGAAAACATCAAAACGAGCGTGCGAACATCTTCCATCGAGATATTCTTTTTATTCTGATACGCATACATCTTCATGAAATCAAATATTTTTTCTATCATTTCTTGATATTCATGATCAGAAAGATGTGCTGCGGGAATGATTGCACGCAAAAGCATCGAAAGTCTTTGCTTGCAAGAAAGAAAAACTTCGTCATTTTTCATGAAACTTGGCAATACTTCACTCATGGGAAGCCCGAGAAATTCAGGATTGGCAAAATCGAACAAACCGCGGGCGTCCTCAATGTTTTCCAGAGCCTCATTCTCCCCTTGTTCGGGAATGTGAAAAGAAGGAATTTCATTGTTCTCTCTATTTTCACCCAACATCGTCGGAATCCTCTCCGTCGCTGATCAAGTTGTTTGCAACCGGAATTGATCTAAAAAATATCCTGTGGTCATGCACCGGCCAATACTGAAGCGGAGACATGTTGAAGGGAATGTGATCGGGCGCATGAGAAAGCTTTGAATGACCATGAATCGAAAGCGAAGCACGGTGATGTTCGTGCGCAATGTACTCCGAAGTTATCTTTACAGCCTTTTTAATGGATTTTTTCAAGGATTCATATGGCTCCATGGAACACATCAAGGGGCAATTATTTGCATCTTTTAGCACAATGAGAATATGACTTCCATCCATGTATATTCTTGTTTTTAAAGATGATTTTTCAAATGCAAGTGTTGACGTTGGCAAATCATCCGTTTTTGAATGATGTACTTTTTTTGAATTGTCAATCATGAGTTTCAGCTCTGATGAAAGACCATTCAAGTCTCCATGCTCTATTTTTCTTCCATGAATGCCATATCTTCCGTCATGGAGGTGATCAATCTCGGCTCCATGCATGATAATGTTTTTGATTGCAGAAACATCAGAATAATTTTTTTTCAAATTTGCATGAGGGTGGCTTGCCAGCACATTTCCGGTCATGAATTGCGCTCTTCCATCATGATTGGCAGACCAATGTCCGTATGATGGTGGCAATATTCCGCTCATTACTATCAAATTTTTCATATTTTAAGTTTACCACAAGCTGCATCAACGGAGTCTATTACTTCTTGTATATCCTGTTGTTGTTGAATTGGTCTCGCACTTCCATTCTTATTCTGAGTTACAGATATGGTGCTCAAAAAGTCCTTGAAAGATTCAGCATATTCCTCGGGAGTTTTTATTTCCTTGTGCCCAATAGAAATGTCAAACATTTGACACAACTGTGAGTATGTATCATTTTTTTGGCCCGAAAAACCAAGATTTTCATAATATTTTTCTACTTGTTGTGTTCTTAGGGTTCTTTTTTCGGCTGGAGTTAATGCTTCGATGTTTACATCTGTTGCAACCCTATTGTTTATAGACCAATGCAAAACCGCTCTCCACGCTGATTTATCATCTGCGCTACTAGCGGGATCAATTCCTACAGTGCTTTTATTGCTGCTTCCTTGTGGTGGATATATCAACAATTTTTTCAGCAAGGATTCCATTTGGGGATATTGATATGTATACGATCCAGAGTCATCTCGTTTTCCTCTGGCAGAAATTTCTCCAATAATAGTTTTTGCAGTTTCCCCCATGTTGTAATGAACTGTGGCGTCCATTTCCATGTTTTTTGTAAGAGATAGTTTTTTTATTTCCGCTAAATTTCCCGGTCTTGTGCCAACCTCAAGCGGAATTCCATTTGGCGGAGCAATCTTGACGGGATTTGTTCGTTTCCATTGCTCTCTGGCTGCACTAGCAAGACCTTCGCGATCATGTTCGGGTCTGTCTAGTCGTATCCTCGTATCTCTTGATATTGGAGCTGTTTCCAAACCTGAAGAGTAAGTGGGAATCATGTCAAGGCCACCAACCCGTCGTGATGGTCTTGCCTCATTAAACGGTTGTGTTGCATGAGTCACGGAAAGTGATGAGATGAGACCGACAAGGGCCTGATATGTTGGCCCGAGCGATTTTTCTGCTGCGGTAACTTCTGGGAATGGCAACTGAGCTGAAGGATTTGCTTTCCTGACTATTTCTCGCATGTATAGTTTTGAAAATAAAAGTGCCGATTGCTGCTTGACATCCAATGGCCCAAACCGTGATGCATCAATGATTGCATCATATTCTGGCTTGTGGGCGCTAGAAAATTTTGCGATTGCCTTTCTTATATCCGTGCTTTCGCTCAATGGAATGAGCGTTCCTTGATACGAATCTCCAAACACAGCATTTGCCGCATTGCCCAGCTGCAGAAGAACAGCATCAGGATTGTGCAATGCGTTTGATCCTATGATGATCAGATGTTTGTCTTGTCCATCTTGCTTGGTTAATTGCCAATCTTTTCCCGGATGGCTGGTACTTGCGCTTTCGACTTCTTTTTTTGTCGTTAAATAGTCTTGTCCCGCAGCGCCATTGCTGTCAATTGACGCACCAAGCGCGAAAAATGTTCCTGCAACATGTTCGTTTGTGGATGCTGTTATAGCCGCAGCATCTTTGTTTATGTTGTTTTTTTGACCCATGTCCAGCAATCTTGTTGGCAATGATTTGTATTGCCAAACAGAGGATGGAACGAATGCTAATTTTGTTCCTCCAAATTGAAGATTTGTCAACCATTGTCTAGCACCACCGGAGGATGAAGCCAAATTCAACGTATTGCCAATTTTCTGTGCGATTGTTTCTGCCGTCATTGTTCCTCCCATCCTTGTTTTCAAGGAAAGAGGCAATGCGACATCAGGCATCATGTGCGCATCAAGGTTGTGGCCCAGAAATGCAACAGGAGGGTTAACAGATGCTTTAGGGTCAACAGATACTAATGAATTAAGGAGATTTATGGCTGGAATAAAGTTGTTATTCCGAAAAGATGGGGCATCATATACGCGTCCTGATGAAGTGCTTGGTGTTTGCACTGATTCTTCTTTTATTTCAAAATTTGTATGTTCTCCGCTTTGAGGACTTCCGCTTTGAGTAATATCTTCTTTTAATGGGCTATTTCCGGGAAAGATATGGGGATTTTCCATTCCGGTTTCTGATAGGCCCGACCCTTGTTTTGTCTTGTTTATTTTTGCCTGAGAAAAGGCATTTTGTCTTCTTGCTATGTATTCAGCTGCCATTGACAAACCATAATTGATATTTGAATCATCTATGCTTGCAATGTGTTCTCCGTATGCTTTTGCCCAACCACTTCCAAGGTGAGAAAAAACGGAGCCTTTGCGATATTGTGCAACAAGATTTCCATTCAGGAATAATTCAATGCGACTTACTGTTGCGGGACGGCTTGCTGCTCCTTGATGTGCAGTGTATGTTCTTTTTGTGATTCTGACTGCCAAGGGAGTTCCCTGAATGCTAAATTTTGCTATGGAATGATTTGACGATGTGGTTTTTTTAATTTTTCCAGCACGAACCGCATCCATGCGATGATATTCCTGTCCTTCACCGGTAAGGAATGATTGTCCAGACCCAAGAGCTGCCACCCCAGAATCCGCAGGATTAACGGTTACATTATTCCCCCAACTAAATGGTTCCAATTCTGCATTGTGATCTACTTTGTCGTAAGACGCATAAGCACGTTCTTCTGCTCCCCTTTTTCCTGTGAACGACCAACTCATCTTCGGGGCATGACTCCCCCCTATGAGTTTGCTACCACTTTTACTTCTGTCAAGAACAATTATTTTTGCTTTTGTTCTTCCAGCCATTATTCTAAGTTTTTGCATTGCCGGAGAATTTATTGACGTACCAAAATCAATTGCCGCTTTTGAAAGCTTTTGCTTTATGGTATCTCCCTCGTATCTTCCAAATCTTCTTCTGCTATCTGCATTTTTCCACTGTTTTCTTACCGCTTTCATATCAATATCTGACATTGATTTAGGAGTTGATGATCCAAAGTTTTTTGAAGACTCAATCAAATGGGATTGTGTGATTGCAGGAGGAAAAGGAGAAAGAACCGCTTTTCCTTCACCGGTTTTATGAATGTCTTCCCAAGAAACTGCGTGTTGCTTTGCTCTGTTTTCATCGGACATTCCTCCGTATCCAACGTCGGCATACACATCAGTCGATGAGACTCCACGTAAATCCACTGCTTTTTGCAATATGGTTTTGTGAGACTCATCAAGACTATTTGATAATTTTTTCAGCGATGCGGAATCGGATGGTCTTATTGCAAATCCTCCATGCTTGTATACAATGGCTCTATTGCCAGCAACCAAATCCTGCTGTTGGATGCTTGATCCAATATTTATGTCATCTGCGTTAACAGTAGCTAAAAATCTTCCATAATGAACAGTGTCTTTTACTGTGTGCATGGTTCCTGTGTCTCCACCATGACTTTTTGATTCCGCAGACAAGAAGGCAATTGTTCCTGCACTTAACCCTGCTTGAATCCTGTTTCTCTGGACAAGCAGGTCTCCCATGTTTTTATTATTATTATCTATCCCAATCGGACTTTCGGAGATTATCAATCCATTTTTTGCCAATATTTCATCGTAAAGCTGTCCTCTCCTGCCTTTTCCCCAGTCTCCACCATCTACACCTCCGGCAACAACAGCTATCGTTGGAGCTCCATGTTTCAAGGCAGCTTGATGAGATACATAATCTACGCCGTTTGCCAGTCCGCTTACTATTGTGTATCCAGTCTGCTGAAGGTGCCTTATTGTGTTGTAAATATGATTTCTAACGGGATTGATAATATTGTCGTCAAATTGAGCTGTTCCAACACACGCAACAGATTTTGTTCCGAGCAATCCCAAATTGCCTTTTGCATATATGATTGCTGGAGCATCTGCGCCGAGTTGTCGCAATGCAGCAGGATATTCAGGGCTATCAAAATGAATAATTTTTATGTCATTTGCATCACAATACATTTGATACGCTTTTATTGAATCAGGATCTGTCAATGCACCTGAAATCAACGGAATTTTAAGATTGGGATTATTTGTGCTGAATTCATTTATGGTTTGAACTATTTTATTTACTCTTTTCTTATCTCGGAGTGATTTAGATGCAAAAATGCCAGCAAGCTGACTCGTAACGGCTTTTTGCACAAGCCCAAACCACTGCACATCATCTCGGCGATTTCTTGTTCCTGCTGCACACATCATATCTACTAAAGATCCGCCACCAGCACTCAGCTTAGGATCCTTCGTCTTTTCGTGATATGCTTTTGCAAGTTGTTTCTGACTCTCATCCCACCCCAAATCATCCGACATATTCTGAAATATGTTTTTATCAGCATAAAAATCGGTTGATATTCTTTTTGCGTAATCAATATCTGATTCGCTTTGAAGTTTTGGGTTTGCCGCAATAAAATCTTTTTGTCTTCTTCCCAATTGATATAAAGTTGCGCTACCTCCACGCATGGTTGCCAGTTCAATTTCGTTCCATATTTTGTTATTGTTTTTTGAAAACTCGGACACAAAATAACTTGCCGAAAGATTTTCAGAAGATTTCTTTGCATCAAGTGCTGCTTTTTTAGAATTGCCAGTCAATTCACGATCTATTCTTTGCAAATAACTTTCAGAAGATTCAATAATGTTGAATCTTGCATCTCTACCTATTGGAAGAATTTTATACATGGCAGCAAGATAAAAATCTTGCTTGATTTTTTCAATTGCCTTTGCTTGTTCCGCAGACCGTATTGCATATAATGCAGCGTCAACCGGAAGCAAGCTTGCCTTGATTTTGCTGAGAATGCTTCTTGACCCTTCGCCGCCGCCTTTCGACATGCCTTGCGTTTCAAGGTCTCTGAAAACAGCCAGTTTTTCTGTGCTTTTAAGCTTTGGAAATGAATCAACAACGGTTTGATAGGGAAGAGGATTTCCGGTTGCGTCTGCTATTGGGGATGGCAATACAAGTGCCGCTGCTTGTGCCGCTGCTTCATTAGAAGGATCTTTTACTGAAAAGTCGTCTCTATATGAGTTCGCTGCATTAATTGCCGCTTTTTTTCTTTGTGTTGTTGCTCTAGCTTCTGCAATTGAAACAACAGTGCTCTTTGCCGGAAAATATTCTGATGCCCTGCTAGGAATAATTACTGCTTTCATTCCGTAAGATTCGGCAATGATTGAGTCTGGATTGATCATTGAGTCATCTGAAATAACTGCTTGATCCGTTACCGCAAATACTTTTCCGGATTCTGCTATAGCCTGTGCCTGATTTTCTATCCTTTGTTTGTATTTTTCAGTTTCTTGTTCTATTTCGTCTAGAACAGTGCCCATATCTATCGTGCCATCAAGAACTCTTGCATCAAATTTAAAATCTTTGTATTGAGTCATTGAAAGACGATCAAAAATGATATTTACTTTTTTCTCTAATTTTGAACTAATTTTGAACGGTTCTCCTTCGTCGTCTAATTTACCTTTCAGAAAAGAATCTATTTGGTCATGGTCTTTTTCCGTAAGCGTGGGGACAGGATCTCCCCAAGCAGAAACAATGTCTCCTTTCAATAATGAACGATCTCCCTTGAAATAAAAGACAAGAGAGCCTCCTCCGGGAATATTTCTTGCTTCTTCTGTCCTTGAGTGTTCTTCTGAAGCATATCCGCTTATTGAACTAGGCAAATCTGGAGATGTTATAGGAATGATTTGCACTCCTTTTTCCTTGCAAGAAACTCCAATTGCGTTTGCATTCTCAAGCGCATCCATCAAAATTGCCTTTTGGCATATTCTAATCCATTCCGAGCCCTTGCCCTGCTTGACTTTTCCATATTCATCAAATAAATCTTGGTTTTCAGCAATCAGAGTTTCTTGCTGTGATTTGCTAAGATGATCCTTGATGCTTGTAGGCAAAAATTCTTTAATTACTTCTAGTATTTCGTCAAAAGAGGCATGACGAAAATTTTTATTTATTAACCCAGAATCAAATTGTTCTTTTGTTAAAGAATCTTTTGATTGCGCCAAAGCAGAAAGATCTTTAATAGCTTTCCTAAGCATTCCATCGTTGTTGTTCACGTTGTATTCGTGATCAGCTCCAATGAATTGCTGATTTTTTTCCGAAACGTTGCCCTCTGCCTTTTCTCCATCGTTCCATCCACGCAGAGGACTTCCAATTACCACTCCTCGTTCAATCGCGTCTCGTCTATCTTCCTCGCTAATAGCTCGTATATCTGCGCCGTCACGATCTAATTCCGTATTAAAATCATCGCCGATTCCTTGTTGGAATCCCCCTGCAACAAACACTTCTCCTGTATTATTGGCAACAGGTCTTTCTGGAGCTTCAATGTTTGCAATTAATCTCTGGACAATAATATCAAGAGCTACCATTTGCAACGCATGAGGATAGGTTATCGTTCCTCTTTCATTTTTTACTGTGGAATCGTCTTCTTCTGTTTCTTCCTCGCTATCAAGAGTTACGCTTTCCGCTACGTGTTCAAAGTTTTTCCTAGCCATGCCTTCGACATCGCCAGCTCCGAAGGCTTCAGGGACGAATGACCTTCGTGCAACGCGTCCATGAATGGTGACGCCTCCGGCATCGTCATGATCGGTATCCACACCATAGTGACTTTCCGCTTGGTCACCCACCGCAAGCGCTGTGGTGGATGGTCCTTCTGGAACGACACCCGCCACGGTGGGGTTTGTATTATCAATTGGCGATGCATATGCCTGTTGTGGTGTTGCCCCATAAACGAATGCCCATTCTTTTTGTCCTGTGTGTCGAGTTACAAAGCGCCATGCACCTTTTCCGTGACGAGAACCCGGCCCTCCCGCAACAGAAGGAAGCGTTATTTGTTTCCTTGCAAATTTGCTCAGGGCGTCGAAAATACTCATGTCACCGCCTTTTTTTCCTTAACTTTTCTTCCTTGAAAAGGCTGCGTGCTTCTTCAATTTCCTCAGAAGATGCACTGTTTTTTATCAAGTATTTCAAAAGATTTTCGGCTTCATTAATCTGAGTGGATTCAAAAGATCTTGAATAACTTTTCTGCTTGAATCTTTTTTGTGTTTTTAAATCGTCTTGATTGGCAAAGTATTCTTTTTCGTCAAATTTTCCTGATTTTTTCAAAGTAGACATGTCATTCCTTTAAAATAACGGTATTGATCTTTCGCGAAGCATTGGATTTATGCTCTGGAAGTGTTGATGTGGTGGTCGAGACATAATTGTCGTTACCCTTTCCTCTTGCGCCTTGGCGTCATCATCTGTTAGAACAGGTTTGCCTTCTTTGGGAGTTATTCCCAGTGCAGCAGAAAGAAAACTCGCTCTTGGTGCTTCGCGCACCACGGGCGTTTCGCGCCCCGGTGGCGCGTCGTACACATCCATTCCTTCAAAAGGATTGTCATCGGGAGGATCTTCTGATTTTCGAAACACAATAAAAATTTTTTTTGCCATTTTTTCCTCTGTTTATGATGATACCGCATGTCTTCTGACAAAAGCCAAGTTTCTATTATTATTTGGATCAATCCCTTGTCTGATGTCTGTTACCCATCTTGCTTCCTTTGGTGTTGTGCCCACCATGTAAGTAGATTTTTTGGCGCGAGAGAATCCTACATAGAAAAGATTTCCTTCTTGTGTGTCTTTGATTGCAGCATTGTCTCCGCGAGTTTCCCTTCCAACTTTTGGAAAAACTCCTTCATCTGTTCCATACATAAACACATGATCAAACTCTAGGCCTTTTGAGGTGTGAACGGTAATTACCGGAATTCCTTGTTCTGTTTTGAATCGCATTTCCTCTTTTTTTTCTTCTTCTTCGGTAAGGTTTGCTCCTTTTTCCCTGTGTTTTGTCTTTATTCCCATTTCAGCTAACTTTTTGGCTACATTCTCGCATTCTTCATTGGTTCGACAAAGTATTGCGCAGGGATTTTTCTGCGCTGGATCAATAATTCTTAAATCTCCTTGTTGAGCATTTGGTAATTCTTGCAGCTCTTTTTTGTCAAACAATTCTTTTATTGTTTTTGCCATATATTCCATTGCGCTAGATTTTCCTTTTGATAGAGAAGTGGGAACAAATGAATGAACTGCCCCCCCTAATCCTCTCTGCGGCCTTGACACTTGTTGCTGATATGATCCGTTACGTCCGGTTATGGCGTTTCCAATTGCATTTGTACCATCAACAAGAGTTGATCCTGATCTTTGATTTACATTAAGAGATACCTCAAGAGGCGGAGTTCCATTTCTTGAAAAATACTGATCAAATTTATCTATGTATTCATTCTTTCCGCCGCGAAATCCATAAATAGCCTGATTGGGATCTCCCACAACGAAAAGATTTCCTCCTCCCTTGGGAGTCAATGCCATAATCAACCGGAACTGTTGCTTGTTTACATCCTGAAATTCGTCAACATGAACATGAGTAAAGTCCCTGAGAAACGTAGCTCTCAATGCTGGATCGTTTTCCAATGCTTCAGTTGTTCGTCTCATGGACGATGCATAATCCATGAGTCCGTCTTGTTCGAGTTTTTTTTCAAACAATCGGTATACACTGGTAACTGTCTTATCTGTAGTTTCTTCAGGAATTTCTGATTTTTCTCTCATTTCGCTGACTGCTTTTATTATTTCCTTTTCATTTAGCAATTTTGTGCTCTCTTGCTGTGAACGTATTATTTGCGTTAGAATATCTTTGGATGTATCACTTGAGATATATCTTTTTGCGGGATCTCCAAGTCTTCTATTTGTGGCATCATCATTAAATCCGGGTATTTGAATTCGGTACTGTCCAGTTGCCATTGGCGACGCAATCCATCTTCTTGTTATTGCGTGAAATGTTCCAATGTTTCTGTCAATTTTTTCTCCTTGTTGCATTGACAGCCTTCGTTTTACCCTATCCTTTAAATCCTCTGCTGAAAAACTTGTAAATGAAAAAGCCAATATTTTGCTTGGGTCTATTGCTCTTGCTTGGATGAGATCCTGAATTCTCATGGCAATTGCCGTGGTTTTTCCTGATCCCACACCAGCGATAACTTTTACGGCTTGTCCATCAGCTTCAACGGCTTGTTTTTGTCCGGAAGTCAAAGAGACACCGCCGTTTTGAGTAGGATCTTGAATGCTTGCTCTCATGGCTGGCGATGTTACCGGTGATACAATTTGCTGTCCCAAAGCAGGAATATCATAACCTTTTATGCGATCTTGTCCTTCGACTTCTTGATCAAAATCGTTGTTTTTTCTTAAGTCAAATGGCGTTGCGGCTGCATTTTCGCCAGTATTGTCGATGAAATCCAGTTTATATGCTTGTTCATATCGAGCGTCGCCACTAAGACCGCTTACTGACGGATCTGCAATTCCAGCAGCTACTTTTGCATCAACTTCAGCTCGGTATCCGGCATCTCTTGTTATTGCTCCACCGTTGTTGAAACTTTTCCCAATTTCATCGACAAGAGATTCATAGGCGGTTTTTTTATCATGATGCCCTGTTGCGGTTCCAAGGAAAATGGTTCCATCAGGAGCTGTCCATGTTGTTGCTGAACCATCATATGTTGGGTTGGCTTTTTCCGCAACAATATCAGGATGACCGTCTATTTGCATGGAATCTTGAATCTGGTCTCTGGTTCCTGAATGGATGACAATCTTGGTTTTATCAGCATTCAGTTTTTTTCTAATAAAATCCGGCAAGTACATGTGTATTGAATCTTCAATGGCCGTTCCGGAATTTTTTGAAATCAGCGATCCGCCGGTTTCTTTTGGAGCATACAAATCTGGAACAACGTATGTTTCAACAGCGTCTGCTGGCCTTTGCGGCGCAGTAACAGGAAAACTTGCGTGTACATTTAATGATGGATCTGACGCTGTCTTTGATCGCAAATTTTCCAACAACGTTTCTGTTGAATCCGATGAGCCAAATGGTGCAGCAGCGCGTATTTTTGTGACAGCATCATCCTGATTTATTTTTTCAAGAATTCCGGCAAGTTCTCCAAATGCTTGACGATAGGTCAAGGGCTTGTCGATTATTTTTTCGCCAAGTTTTGTTGCGGCAAGATTTCCAGAATCTGGATCTTTTTCTTGAAAATCCGCAGCTTCTTTTATGGCGGCATCCTCTCTTTGAAAATCTATCGATCCGTCTTTGAACGCGTCTCCGACCGATTTCACATAGGCAATCTTTTCTGCGTCTATTTGTTCTTGTATCAATTGATCCAAGACAGTGCTGTCTGTACCTCGCGGGATTCTTGTCCCTATTTCGTCAGTTTTTTTTCGCGTTGATTCAACAAGATGTTTTATGACATCTGGAGCGCTCCCACCCGTCTGGAAAGGTTTTTCAGCAAGACTCAAGGCTGTGGCCGTTGCTGCGCTCGGATTCTCAAGAGAGTCCTGCAGTGCAGAAAAATAGTCACTTAAATCTTTTGCCGATGCACTCAATTCCTGAGTGTTTGAATCTATCCCATCTATGTTTTTTACCACAGCACCTTCCGAATATTTTGTTGCCAACTTTGAACCATCTTGGGCATGCACAACGATAAATCTTACTCCTGATGGGATTGTGTCAACTTTGCCTGCTCCCAACATGCTTCTATCGCTTCCTTCAAGCGCTACATGCAATCCTCCAACGATGGGATCATGCGTACCTTGTGAACTAGATACTGCGCCGTAAGACAATCCTCCCGGAACAGTGCCATCTCCCAGTACTCTTCCTGTTTCCACTTGAAGTTTTTTTGCAAGTTCCGTCATTCTGGACCAAGATGCATTCTTTACGCTAATGTCCCGGTCGTCGTCTGCGTAATTCTTTGAATCATCCTCTGATGTTCCGGTATCTGGTCTTCCGGTCATGATGATCATCAAGTTGCCTCTTCTAGCAACAATTGTTCCTGTGGTATGACTGCCTGCTGTCCCAGAAATGACGCCTGTTCGTTGTGAGAAAAATTTTCCAAAAGATTTTGCTATCTTCCATCCTGAAGCATTTTGCATATTTGTCACATGATCTTCATTATCAGCATCGACAAGTGGCACATTGCTATTTGTGTGATCTTGAGAAAGAACAATAGAAGAACCCGCATGAGCTGTTGTTCCTAGAATGCCTGATGCGACAACTGGAGGCCGCCCAGCAGGGGGATCTAAAAATGTTGCCATTAACGCTGTTTTTTTACGCAAATCTGACAAATCTGGAAAATATCTTCCATTTTCTTCCAAAAGTGGAATTTTTATTTGCGCCGTCCTAGGCTCCACACTTTGTCCATTTGCTAGTGCCAATCCATACCTTTCAGGAGATTCCGGAGTTTGCTTCCTTCTTTCCACAGCAGAAAATGTTACATTTACAGTTACAAAACGATGATCAATTCCTCCGACTTTTTCAGTTCCATAAACAGGAGAATCATTAGTCGTTAAAACAATTCCGCTTCTTGGCGGAGCAAGCTTTGAGTCATCTGCTTTTTGCTCCAAATCGATTTTTTTCTGTTTTCCATGAGCAATGAATATGCCTTTATTGCTTCCCGGACGATCCGTAAGGCTGCTAAAATAGCGAATTACTAGAGTTGATACTCTCAATGGGTCAGTTTGATTTGATTGGTCTATGCCCATTGCGCGTGTAGCTTCTTTTCTGTCATCTGCAAGCAATGGAGCAAATCCCAATTCTTTAGGAAGAGCCAAAGCACTTTTCCCCAAGACACTTTCCATCATTTCTCCATCAAGGGGTTTTGGAGCAATGCCGCCGGGATTTATATGTTCTTGTGGCTGCAGGTCATTAACACTTAGTGTTGTTCTTTGATCATCTCTCGGAGGACTTGAAGGCATATCGGGCACTTTTTGATTTCCGAATTCGCGGAGAATTGAACGACCACTCGAACCTTCAACATTTAATGCTTCCAAAGGACTTGTATTGAGCGGCAATCCTATTTGTCTTTGAATATACTGAGCACCGTTTGCCAGCACAGGAGGAGATTTTCCTATCTTTCTCTTTTCAATATTCAATCCAGATTGACCGTATCTAACTGCCGCATCTCCTCCATGAAGTGCCAATGCCATTTTTACTGCTTCTGACGCAACATGTTCTGCCATCATTTTTTGCGAATACATAAGAGCAAAGTTATATCTGAATTGCCATAAATCTTGAGCATTGGTAGTACCATTCAGTTGTTCTTTTTGTATTGTTTCTTGTAATGTGCCTGCTTGTTTTGGAGCTGCTCCATGTTTTTTAACGTAATCAGCAAGGAACTCCTGTCCAACACCTGCTCTGTCTAGCAACAGATATTTTGACGCGTCCCCGTTGTGTTTTTCCCATGCATGAATAGTCTGAATATCGGTATCGGTTTTTGATGCATCACTTTTTGTGAATGCGTTCATGTAATCCCTGTCGCTCACTGGCCCCATCATGTCTTGTTGGGTAATTTCCGGATATTCAACTTTGTGAACTCCAAGAACAACTCGTGTTGACGATTTATCCGCCGCAGTTATGGTGTGCTCAAGGGCAATTGCCATGTGAGTTTTTCCAAAATGAACATGTGTGGTCAGCGTTCCGCCTTTTCTTGCATCTCCAGTGTCAGAGTTTCCGGTACCATCAACCAGCTTGTCTGGATCATAAGCATCATCCTCAGAAAGCGGATCTTTCATGGGCATCAATTTGAAACTAACATTTTGTCCCGAACCGGCATCGAAACGCTGTGTCGAGGACCTTTCTCCTTCTCGAAAAAACTCCATGGGCGCGTGATCGTCAGGACCTTCGCCATTTTCGTGAGCATTTTTAATTTCGAGCTCTCTTGCCGCATGATCAAGTGAGCCCGCATCTGTTGCCAATAATGATGCGTCAGGACGTACCAGTCCGGTAGATAGGCCTTTATCATCTATCACCCTTCCGCTCGTCGCGGGATTACCCATGTGAAGAGCTATGGGCTTTCCGTCTTGATCGACTGGAAGCACTCTGCCAAGATCTCGCACATGATGCAATACCGTTCTGTATACTCTGGATATAGCATGCTTGATGCTTGGGTGATCTATTGAATTTGCCATATCTACATGTCTTGCATCAATTGATAAATGATTGCTAAAGACATCATTCATTTGCGAATATGCAGTATGAACTGCTCGTTCGGAAGAACCTTGTCCCTCTTGTCCAAGGTAAAAAGTGCCCTTGCCATTGCTCCTTGTCTGCGGATCACCGTCAATACCAAAACGTCTTTCGCCGAAATCAAGATTTCCGTTTTCAACATCAGCTTTCGCGATTGCATCCCGAGCACGAGTCTTTATTAGTCTGGCTGCAATTTTCCCTACGGATCCTCCCATTGGCTCAATAGCATCTGCCACTTTGTTTGCAGCCGCTACAGCTTGTCTCCGCCCCTTGATCGCAATCATATCCAGATGTAGTCGCCCATTAGTGAAAAGTCCCGGTGTTCCTCTCGCTGCCCCAGCAGCTCTGTTGGCAATTGCATGATAAAAAGGCTGTCCCGCAATCCAAGTGGAAAGCGCCCGAACACCCCCCTCATTCCCTTTTGATTGACCCACACGGGTTCCCAGCACTTGGCCGTTTGCCAGCAGATCATCGGCATTCATCGTGCGTCTATCTCCAATTGTGTCCCTTATTGATCGGGGCAGACTTGGAACATCATCAACAGTGCTTGGAAAAAATTCAAGTTTCCCGGCAGAGTTGAATTGCCAATTTCCCGCCTGCTTAAAGGGAGTTGAAGATGCCGAGGGGTTTGTTGTATCCACTGGTACAGCTGTATCCACTGGTACATGCGCAAGGCCCAGACCTTTTGCCTTGTTTTCCATTATTATGGCATCGGTGTCTGATGGAACATGAACTGGGGCTGTCAATAAATCAGGTGCCCCGCCGGTTGCGAAAAGACCATGCACGCTTGGAAGAAGCCACTTGGCAACGTTCCCCAAACCGCGCATGGGGGCATCAATGAGCCTATGAACGTGTGTGGGCAAAGTGCTAAGCGTTGCCCCATCCGAGCCTACCTTAGGATTATGAGGCAGAGCTGTGCTAGGCATCGGGCCTTCAGTACTCGCTGTCACTCTTGCGTGAGCAGGATGCAATCCTTCGAGCTTTTCTTTGGGCACCGTTACATGAGGAACAGAAGAATCGTCAGCAATTCCCTTTAAAGCATCGTGTATTGTTGGAGAAGACGACGATGCTGCCTTGATCAATAGTGCATTTTTTGTGAACTGATTTTTTATGATGCCATTCTTTTTAAAAAAGATCATTTTATTCTACTCAATTACAAATTTTTTATTATGTTATTGACACGAGTATTTGATGGTAGTTTTTTCTTTTTTAGAAATTGGTTTTCTGCCCTCAGCTCTTCAATTATTTTTGACATTTCGTTTATTCTTTTTCTAAGTTCTTCAATTTGATTCTCATATGAAGATATAATGTCTGCCATCTTTTTCTCGTGGATATTTTTTGTGATGGATATTTCATTTTTCAACCCATCCATGTCTGCTTTGACTTCTTCCCTATATGATTCACTTGCTCGGAGAATATCCTTTATTTGTAGATTTACAAGCGAGGAAAGATCATCTTGGTTTTTTCTTTGGCGAAAGTCTTCGGCTTTTTTCTCTCTTGCTTCGCGATTTTTTGCGTCTATGTATCGAGTAATCCCTAACGTTGCTGCAGAAGAAATAAATGCCAATATGGCGGGTAGCATTTGCATCACTGACGGATAATCATTCGGCATCATTTGCTCTTCCTACTCTCATTTTTTCATAGTTGATTGGCTCAGCGACATTTGTAAGTCCAAGTCTTTGAATCAATGGGTTTTTTTCCATTTCTCCGGAACCATTCAATACCCAAAGATCACTTCTGCACGGCATGGGAAGAGGAAAGAACTCAGGAGCTTCTATCTCGATAATTTCTCCATTGATTGTTCTTGCAAACTGTTGTTTTGGAATTGGCATTGGCATCAAAACGCTGATGCTTGCCATTGCTGAAGAAAGCATTGAGCAATTATATCGCTTTGCGCAATTTCCGCAATATTTTTCTGGTCTTCTCGGACGAGAACCATGCAAGATAATCTCTGCATCGTCTTCCGGAGAGCCTTGATTGCTCAAATTTAACCTCATGCAAAGCCCTTTTCTGGTAAAATATCTCTATATTCTATCAGAAGGATTAACCCAAAAATGGCTTTATTTTTTTCAAAAACATTTGGTGACGACAAAAATTTAATCTCACAAATGAAAAAAGCCCTATTCTCAACAAAGATATTGAGTTCAGCAGAGAAACAAGGAGAGGTTTTTATTTCTGAGCACAAGGATTTTGTGTACGAAAAAACTGAGAAAGTTGATCCTTTTTCTGTGTTAAAATCAAATTACGATATTCTTCTTGACGTAAACAGATTTGTTGAAATGATTCATTCTGGACAGCTTGAGAAATCGCTGGGAAAGACCCGAGCTCCTCAGGCAAGGCCAGTGAAGCTGCCCTCCTCTTCGACAAGGCAGGGACATGTCGGGACAGGCATGCGGCCATCCCAGCGTGTGGTTGGCAGAATTTTTGGTGCTGCTGCCACTTCTTCGTCTCAGCCTTCTTCACCGCCAATGATGGCATTTCCTCAAAAAATTGCAGTAAAAACGGCAACAGGAAACTGGAAAAATCATCCACAACTTGTCGTTGGAAACTTTATTTACATTCAACATCCATACAAACACGAAAAGCCAATGTGGTGCAGAATATCTTCAATAGGTCAGCATGGTGTTTCCTGCAAGGAACTAGATTCTGATTCTTCCCATGTCGTAAGATGGGATCATATTCATGATATTCAGGTACCTTTAGGACTTGGCAATGCGCTTCATGAGGAAAAAGAAGCAATTGTCAGAATGATTGATATGGGAATGCCCGTTGTTCCTGAAAAATCTTTTGACAAGAAAACTCTTCTTGACCTTGAGGATGAATTGAGAAAAGAAAACATACCTCTTGCCTCGGATGTCATTCATTCAGGAGAAGACAGTCTTGATGATGTGTACAAAATAATGAAAGATCTCATGATGCCAATAGATCCTGTGTCATATACGACGGATACATCATCTGATTCATCAGAACTTCCTCAGCATTTGAAAACAATTGCGGAACAATTAAAGATGAAGGGAATTCCATTGAGCTTGGAAAAACTTGCAGAGCTTCCAAAATCAGATATACTTGCAGTGTTGAAATATCATCACGATAACTCTGGAGAGTAAAGTTTGATGCCTCCAAAATCTTTCATAGAAGAGTGGGAAATTGAGTTGCCCGACGGAACCATTGTAAAAGATGAGATAGAGTATTCCTATGTCCTGAGCATTACTGGAGTTTCATTGACACAAACAAAAAATTGTCGTTCGATAATTGGCATTTCCGGTGAAACGGAATACATGCCTGTTCCTGAAAATTTTGAGGAAAACAGAATTGAACTTGGGGCTCTTGTGCAAAAATGGAATGCGTGGAAAGAAGAAGAGAAGGTTCAGTCTGAAAACAGGGGATCAAGATACTTATCTTATACTTCTTGGCTTGAAGAAAATTTGAAAGATTCTACCATGACTACCCTTCTAATGACATTTGCCTCAAAGGCGTAGGGAAAATAAAATGAATTTAGAAAACTGCGTTGTTTGTGGAAAAAGCAACCCGGAAAATATTGTGACTGTTGCTCCGGTTGTAAACATTGAGCTAAAGAAGGACTACGAAGTTTGCGACAAATGTGTTGATGCATTTTGCGAAATGCACAACAAGAGATTTGACAAGCAGGTTTCGGCTAGAAAAACCACCACCGGTTGAGTTTCAAAGGCCCTGTCAATAAGAATCAAGTGATAAAATATCACCATGAGCAATCAAAAGTTGTTCTTGTTGGGTTTGCTGGCACACTATCTTCTCATCTAAAAATGACAGGAACAATGCTATGGCTAAATTATCAAAACGACTTCCCGGAGCGGGGACGAACGGAGTGCAAGCTTTCACTCCGTTTGCTGGACGTGGAGATTCCGTGCTTACGAATGCTCCCGGCAGAGGAGCAAAAAGAAGAGTTGACATTCAAACGGGAGCAGCAAACCCTCCTCGCCGCGCATCATCCAAGCTTTCGCTATCCATGTCTCCAGCAATGATGCCCATCATGGAAAATGATGCTGCTGACTGGAATGAGCCAGAACCCGGCTCCCTCGTTACAATGACCATAAGAAACAAGAAATCTCATCTTTATGGAAAAACGATTCTTCTGGAAAGATTAAAAAACGGACTATACAAAATAGTGAATGAAGACGGGGACACACAAAAAGATGGACCAAAAGAAATCATTGTAGATCTTGACAAAGCCATCATGGAAAATCTCGTTGAAGATGAAATAAAAAAAGCAAGAAATAAATCTGCCATGGAAACACATTCAGAATCATTGAATAATTCGATACGAAAAACAAGATCATTCAAGGCAAGAAAAAGCCAGAAAAAAGACTATATAGACAAATTGACTGATTTGCAAAAAAATTCACAGTTGTTAAATGAATATGCCGAAAATTCCCTATCAACAATGTCGAAGGGAAAAAACCCCAAAAATAAACCTCCTAAACCTGTCGCTGTCGAGATTGAAGATGTTGACGATGATATGGAGCCTCCAAAGCGGACAAAGCCTCCAATGCCTCCAAAGCAGGCCAAGATTGTCGAGGGTGGTCAAATCCCTGTGTCTTCAGCAGCAGCTCTATCAAGCGATCCAGAGGAAAAAGCCAGACTAAGTGGATACTCAAACGCTGCATACGACAAGGCAATTCGCAATCCGAATATCAACAAAGACTCGAATATTTTTAATGATATCGCCACCCTCGCTCCATTTGTAATTCCAGCAGCAACCGCTGCTGGAGCATGGGCGCTTCGCAATACAAAGTACGCACCAATAGTGGGGCTACTCGGCCCAGCAATTGCCGATCTTGGTGGTCGGGGCATGGAGCACAAGGTTTATGGAGATGAGATACATGACACCATAAACCTTCCAAACATTGCAGATAAAGTGACCGGAATGGTTCAAGATGCTTGGAACGGAAATGACAATCAAGCACAAGACAGAGCGCGAAGATCAAAGCTTAATGCTGATAGGGGAAAGCTAGACGGAACTCCTTACCTCCCTCCGGATCAGAATCCCGATTACGACCGCAAAAAAGATGTTGGTTATGCCATCACAGATTATTTAGGCATCACAAAAGATCCTTTTGAGGGTCAACGTAAAAAAACTGCAAAATCCTTGGCAATAGCATCCTTGCGAGGAACTCCTGTCAAAAAACTCAGGAAAGCATCAGTACTGAGAGGCCCCATTCCGGGTCAAGATTCCGATGCTGAAGGATATGCTCCACAGACATTGGATCCACGAACTCCCATTACTCCAGATATGGGTCACAGCATCAGATACCATGCTGGAGGTGGAGTCATGAAAACAGAACCTGTTTCTGACATTCTGGAAAGATTTAAAGGCCGCGCTGATGCAGAAGGCAACCTCTTCGCAAGTCAGCTTGATGCTCCTCCCCAAAAGATGGGCAGTGAAGATGACGCGTTTGGATCTGCACGAAGAATCACGTATACGCCTCCAACAAGCGAGGTTTTCAGGGCAGATCCTCCAGCAAAATCAAGAACAACATACGATCCAAATTTGCCAGCAAGGGCAGCACGCGGTATGGGCAAGACCGAGTGGTTGCCAAGTCCACAAGGGCCAAATACCGACAATCCTGATTTCGATCCATTGCAAAGCAGGACGATCACGAAACTTTCCGTCCCACAAGAGGATTTTTCTGTTATTGATCCCGATTCCCTGAATCAAGGTCCTACTCTTCAGGATAAAGGCAGGAAAAGACAGGGAGATGGCAGAAGGTTTGGAAGTCCTTCAAGACCAGAATCAAAGCCTGCTGGTCCTGCTGGTCCTGCTGGTCCTGCTGGTCCTGCTGATTCGCGGATGAGCATGAGGAATTTTGCAGGAAGACTGCTCAACATCGATCCGGCAGTTTTAGCAGCTAACGTTGAAGATGTCGGAGATGAGTTAAATCCATATGACCCGAAAGACAGAGAGGGCAAGGAACGGGCATACGATGCGGTTGAAGCATTGCAAGCAGGAATGCGTGCCAAATTTCCTCCATCGGAAAAAGCAGAAGAAGTTGAACCCGAAAAGAGTGTTGAAGAAATTCCCGAATTTGATTTATAAAACTTGCTATTCAAATATTTCCAATGGTTTTTGAGACAACACAAGCTTCTCGGTAGCTCTCCACTTGTTCCTTGCCATTGATTCTGCTTCGCCTCTTCTTGAGAAAGCCGAAAGCATTCCCATTATTCTGTGTCCAGTAATGGAGTTGTTAGAATACTCAGGATTCTTAGACAATGCAAATGATATCGTTTCAATGATTTTTTCGCTTTCTATTCCATCTTTTCCTACAGCAAGCAAAAGATTCCCGAGCAAGAAACGCGTTTTTATACGTATGTTTACCAGTATTCTCTTTTTGTCTCTAGATATTTTTTTTATGTATTCTTTTTCTATTGATTTATGCGATATGCTTACTTTTGAAATTTCCGGAATTTGATTTTCATTTATGCCTAATTCAATGCATCTAGTTCGCACTTCATTTAGTTTTTCTTGAGCATCAAGTACAGCAGCTTTTGTTGTCTCAAGTTCCTCAAGAAGTTCATTGTATGTTTTTAGATCTTGCAAAAATACAGAAAATAACTCTTTGCTTTCAGTGTTTTTTATTTCTTCAATTAGACTAATTTCTTCTGATTTTGAATATTGCATAAGTTTTTCCATGTGAATCTTTATTTCTTCTATTTTTTTATTCTTTTGATTTTCTCTTTCAATTTCTCTGGAAACACTATTTTGTGATCCGTTTGGAGCAAGCAGAAGCTCTCTCCAGTTTACTGTCCATTTGCTTCTTCTCATCCATTTCTTTTCAAGCAAGATGCGGACATTCTTGTTCTCAACGGAGACCACATGTCCATAATGCGGTTTTCCGTCAATAATCCAAACGATATTTTTTCCAACTATTTCTGAAATATTCGGACTGCTATCTTCCGGAAGAGACGAGAAATACTTGAATGGTAGCTTGCTGAAACCCGATTCTTGATTTGACACCGAATTACTTCGAAAGCTTTTCTAAGCCAAAATTGTCAAATAGAATATTTTTCTGAATGATCTTTGAATCATGATTCTCTTTTTTGGAAAACAGAATTTTGTCTGAATCACAAGCAGGACAAACATCAAGTTCTACATCCATGTTTGTAGACCTATCCTTTATTACTGCCTTTTCAAGAATTTTTCCGCAAGTGCATCTTCCTATCTGAGACATCTATCTTTCCTTTCAAAATGAAAAACGATACATTTGTATCCCCTAGGTATAACGTTACTAACTGTAAATAACGTGTTACACCAAACGGATATATCGTTTCTAAACGGAAGAACCGTTAATCTGAAACAGTTATATAAAGATTATTTTAGGGGTTACAACGTGGATTATACACGATTTTCGGAAAAAGCAAACGCCGGTTTGTTCGAATTTCGTTAAATCTTTCCGGGGGCCTTGACACGATTCCTGTTCGAAAAGACAGGTTTATGGAGGCTTCTTTCCCCGTTTTTTCTGTGGTATTATTCCCATACATCGAAAAAAGACGCTCTCTGGCTTGAGGCAGAGAGCGTACTTTTTTTATTCAGGAGGAAAAATGACACTTTTGCAAATGCTCGAACTGCCTGCTCCATCTGTTGCCAAGTCCAAGAATTTTTCTGTTTCAGAAGAAATGTCCAGAATTTTTAATTCTTTCACGTGGGAAAAATCATCCGTAAAGACGGGATCCGGGAAAATCATAGCAAACGTCGAATTTCCTTCCGACTGGAGCGATAATGCCCGGATTCAGGTTGCGGAAAAATATTTCCGTCGTGCCGATGTCCCACAATTTCCTCACGACCAGAATATTTTTGATCGTCATGACGCGGAAAAAAATGGCATTGACTGGAGGAATCTTCCTACCGGAGCCGAGACAAGCCTGAAACAAGTAGTTCACCGCATGGCAGCCTCCATTGCTGATTTTGGAATTGTTTATGGATATTTTCACACCGAGGATCAATACAAGAATTTTTACTCCAGTCTACTGACCATGATGATTGGACAAATTGGAGCATTGAACTCTCCTCAATGGTTTAATACGGGTATTTACTGGTCCTATGGCATAACAGGTGATCCAAAAGGACAGTACTACTTTGATCACGAGCTAGAAATAGCTGTTCAATCCACAAGCGCTTTTGAGCATCCTCAGGCCCATGCGTGTTTTATCCTTGGTGTCAAGGACGATCTTTTTGGACCCAATGGTGTTTTTGATACGGCACGCAGAGAAGCACAGATTTTCTATTTTGGATCTGGATCTGGAAGTAATTATTCGACATTACGCGGAAAGGGAGAGCCTGTCTCTGGTGGAGGAACGAGCAGCGGCATGCTTTCCTTCCTTGACATCTACGATGTTGGCGGAGGAGCCATCAAGAGCGGAGGAAAGACCCGTCGTGCTGCCAAGATGGATATTTGCAATGATTCCCATCCAGAGGTTCGTGAGTTCATCGAATGGAAAATGCGCCAAGAAAAAATGGTGCGAATTCTCATTGAATCTGGCATGGGTGGCGGATTTGAAGACGAAGCCTACAGAACTGTTCGTGGAATGAACAGCAACAACACTGTTTCGTTTAGTCACAAATTCTTTTCTGCGTTGAAGAACAACGACAATTGGCAGCTTCGATGGGTAACTGATCCCAATCATGTTTGTGCTGAATTTCCAGCAAAGGAATTATGGGATGATGTTGTCTACGCAACATGGTTCAGTGCAGATCCCGGCATTCATGCTACTGACACCATTAATGAGTGGAATACTTGCATTGGTGATGAGAGAATTGTATCAAGTAATCCATGCAGTGAGTATCTTTGGTTTAATGAAACTGCATGTAATCTTGCTTCAATAAATCTTGTAAAGTTTTATGATTCAAAAACTAATATATTTGATGTTGATATTTTTCGCAAAGCAGTTGATGTATGGCAGACTGCGCTTGATATCACTGTTTCC
>Ga0114969_10000438_pt1 | contig 35730 bp, 37 predicted proteins | sample M_130807_MF_Meta_FD_87316 | JGI IMG/M metagenome (GOLD analysis project Ga0114969, IMG submission 87316) | Freshwater microbial communities from Lake Montjoie, Canada to study carbon cycling - M_130807_MF_MetaG | ecosystem: Environmental > Aquatic > Freshwater > Lake | place: Lake Montjoie...
CGATGATCCAACTCATCGAAGAACGACGCGCTCAGGGCGACAGCGTCGGCGGAGTGGTCCTTGGCGTAGCCCGGAATGTTCCTGTGGGTTGGGGAGACCCCGTCTTTGACCGCCTCGAGGCTGATCTCGCCAAGGGCATGATGTCCCTGCCGGCCACCAAGGGCTTCGAAATCGGCTCTGGCTTCGATGGAATCCTCCTCACTGGCCTGCAGCACAACGACGCCTTCCGCAATGTGGACGGCAAGATCCTCACCACTTCCAACCGATCCGGCGGCATTCAAGGCGGGATCTCCAATGGAGCCACCATCCATTTCCGAGTCGCCTTCAAGCCCGTGGCCACGGTGATGCACGAGCAGGATACGATCGACGTGCATTTACAGAACACCACGCTGCGCGGACGCGGTCGTCACGATCCCTGTGTTCTGCCCCGAGCCGTTCCGATGGTCGAGGCCATGACGGCCCTCACACTCGTCGACCACGCACTCCGGCATGAGGCCCAATGTGGCCACCGCGAACGCTGGGCACCCTGAACCGCACCCTGCCGACGGCAACCGTGTTGCCAGCGAAAAAGACTTTCGCCGCGCCGGGACTGCGATGGATTGTCAGGCATGTCCCTCACGCTGTCCCCCTTCCGACACCTGACACTGACAACGGCCACCACCCTCGGTCTCGGTGCCTGCCTCGCTGCACTCGCGGCAGACCCTAAACCCGGCCCGAAGCCCTCCGGTCCCCAAGTGGACGGAGCGTTCCACAAAGTCATCTTGGACACCGACCGTGACCAAGACGGCGACGGGCAAGTTGAAGACACCGTGGTCAACCCCATGGAAATTGCCGTGGCTCCGGACGGGCGGGTCTTCTTCATCGAGCGCAGCGGCCTCTTGAAGGTGTGGAGCCCGACCACCCAAGCCTCAACCATCGCCGGCACACTCAAGGTGTTCACGGAATTGGAAGACGGTCTGCTCGGCATCGCGCTAGATCCCAAGTTCGCGAAAAACTCGTGGATCTACCTCTTCTACTCCGACCCACTAACCCACACCAACGACACCAACCACAAGATCGGCGAGAACCGGGTCTCCCGCTTTACCCTCCGCGACGCTGCGCTGGACATGGCGAGCGAAAAAATTCTCCTCCGCATCCAGACACAGCGTGACCAATGTTGCCATTCGGCTGGATCTCTCGCCTTTGACGCCTCCGGCAACTTGTACGCATCCACCGGCGACAACACACATCCAGGCGAATCCGATGGCTACAGCCCCATCGATGAACGCCCCGGCCGCGAACCTTGGAACGCCCAAAAATCCGCCGCCAACGCCAACGATCTTCGCGGCAAGATTCTGCGCATTCATCCCGAGCCTAACGGAACGGTCACCATCCCCAAAGGAAACCTCTTTCCTCCCGGAACACCCAAGACGCGCCCTGAAATTTACGTCATGGGCAACCGCAATCCCTTTCGTATCAGCGTCGACAAGACCACCGGACACCTCTACTGGGGCGAGGTGGGGCCGGATGCCGGCGGCCCGAACGACAAACGCGGCCCCGCCGGGTTCGATGAAATCAATCAGGCCCGCGCTGCCGGAAACTTTGGATGGCCGTTCTTCGCCGGAGACAACCGCCCCTACCATCAATACGACTTCGAAACCCGCCAGCACGGCCAACCCTGGGATCCGGCGCACCCCATCAACCCGTCGCGATTGAACACCGGCCCTGCAGAGCTCCCTCCGGCTCAGCCCGCGTTCATTTGGTACCCTTACGGAGCTTCGACCCGCTTCCCGGAAGTACGCAACGGAGGTCGCACCGCCTGTGCAGGCCCTGTCTACCGCTTTGATAAGCGCTCAGCCTCTCCACACCAGTTGCCAAAAGAATTTGATCGAACCCTTTTCATCTATGAATGGTCCCGGAACTGGATCCTTGCGGTGCACCTCGATGAAAATCACAACATTGCAAAAACCCCGGAAGGCAAGCTCCGAATGGAGCGTTTCTGCCCCGGTATGACCTTTATGCGACCCATGGACCTCGAAATAGGCACGGATGGTTGCTTATATGTCCTAGAAAACGGCAGTGCATGGGTCGGCAACAAGGACACCCAGCTGGTTCGAATCGAATATCACCCCCCCACCGCCAAGCCTCTCCAACCGTGAAAACCTCACCCCACCAATCCATCATCTTCCACTTTTCACAAAAAACGTATTGCACGCCCTCGCTCCGTTGTTAAGGTCCGCGCTCCCGTTTCCGTCGCTTTTGACGGAGGCGATAACCTTTCGGCATCGATGCCTACGATTAACCAGTTGGTCCGCAAGGGCCGCACCAAGATCATCTACAAGTCCAAGTCTCCGGCCTTGGAAAACGCGCCATTCCGTCGCGGCGTGTGCTTGCAGGTCATGACCCGCACGCCCAAAAAGCCGAACTCCGCTATGCGGAAGGTCGCCAAGGTTCGGCTGACCAATGGCTTTGAAGTGATCGCCTACATCCCTGACGAGGGCCACAACCTCCAGGAGCACTCGATCGTTCTCGTCCGCGGCGGCCGCGTGAAGGATCTTCCCGGTGTCCGCTACCACATTGTCCGCGGCACCCTGGACGCCTCTGGCGTCGAGAAGCGTCGTGTCAGCCGCTCCAAGTACGGCGTCAAGCGCCCGAAAGCCGGAGCCGCCGCCAAGAAGAAATAACGCCGCGGCCCATAAGCAGTAACCAACTCCCTTTCCGATCTCTGTATGTCCCGTCGTCGTCAAGCCATTAAGCGTTCCGTCATTGCGGACGCCAAATACAACAGCGTCCTTGTTGGTCGCCTCGTGAACACCGTGATGTTCAGCGGCCAAAAGAATGTTGCCCGCCGCATCGTCTACGGAGCCATCGAGGCTCTCGCTGAGAAGACCCCAGGAGTGGATCCTTTGGAAATCGTTCAGCGCGCGATCGACAACGCCAAGCCCCGCATCGAGACCAAGGCTCGGCGCGTCGGTGGTGCCACCTATCAGGTTCCCATGGAGGTCACCCCGGATCGCCAGACCTCCCTCGCTATGCGTTGGATCGTCGGGTATGCCGATAGCCGTAAGGGTATCCCCATGAAACAGGCCCTTGCCACCGAACTTCTTGAGGCTTACCAAGGACAAGGTAACGCAATCCGCAAGCGCGACGACGTGCATAAGATGGCCCAGGCCAACAAGGCATTCGCACACTTCCGCTGGTAGTCTATTCCTTAATGTGACGCCCCGATGCCAAGTCGGGGCGTTTTTCATCTCCTTAAACGACGATCTTTCCTATCCATGAGCGATCCCGCGGCCATCAACTCGACCGTCAATTCACCGCTGCGCCAGTACCCACTGGAGCGCACCCGCAACTTTGGTATCTGCGCCCACATCGATGCGGGCAAGACCACGACGACCGAGCGTATCTTGTTCTACACCGGCCTGATCCACAAGATAGGCGACGTTGATGACGGCAACACCGTTACCGACTGGATGGAACAGGAAAAGGAGCGCGGCATCACCATCACCTCGGCGGCGGTGACCTCCTTCTGGACCCAGAAGAAGGACGAGGGTCTGTACAAGAACTTCGAAGGTATCGCTCACCGGATCAACATCATCGATACACCGGGACACGTGGACTTCACTGCTGAAGTTGAGCGTTCCATGCGTGTTTTGGACGGCGCCGTCGCCGTGTTTTGCGGCGTTGCCGGTGTCCAACCCCAGTCCGAGACGGTCTGGCGCCAGGCCACCAAGTACAAAGTGCCTCGGATCGCGTTCGTCAACAAGATGGACCGTACCGGTGCCAATTTTGAAAATGCGCTGGCCGACATGCGCAAGAAGCTCGGCGCCTATGCGTTCCCGATCTTCTTAAACATCGGAGCTGAAGACAAATTCGCCGGCGTTATCGACGTGGTGAACCAGAAGGCCATCATTTGGGGCGAGGGCGACCTCACCAACGAAGGCCTGAAGTACGAAATCACCGAGATTCCTGCTGCTCACAAGGATCGCGCGGAAGCGGCGTTGGCCGAACTCATCGATGCCGTCTCCAACAAGGACGATGCAATCGCGGAGCTCATTCTCGAAGAGAAGCCCATTTCGGTTCCCGTCCTCAAGGCTGCAATCCGCCGCCTCACCTGCCTGATCGAACTCGTCCCGGTCCTTTGCGGCACCGCTTTCAAGAAAAAGGGCGTTCAAGTCTTGATCGACGCCGTCATCGATTACCTGCCGTCCCCGTTGGACATCCCTCCAGCCACAGGCATGGTGCCCGACTCCGAAGACACCGAAGACAGAATCCCAGTTCCTCCGGACGACAACAGCAAGTTCTGCTCGCTCGCGTTCAAGCTTTGGACCGACCCGTACGCCGGAAAGTTGGTTTTCTTCCGTGTCTATTCCGGACAGCTCAAAAAGGGTGATTCCATTTACAATCCTCGCACCCGCAAGCGTGAGCGTGTGAGCCGTTTGATGGTCATTCAAGGCAGCGAACGTAAGGATGTCGATTCCGTTTACTCCGGCGACATCGCAGCCTTGGTCGGTTTGCGCAACATCACCACCGGCGATACCCTGTGCAACGAGGACTTCGACATCGCCCTCGAGCCCCCGACCTTCCCCGAACCGGTCATTAGCATGGCCATCGAGCCGAAGACGAAGGCCGACCAGGATAAAATGTCCCAAGGTCTCCAGCGTTTGGCTGAAGAAGATCCTACCTTCAAGTGCTTCACCAATGAAGAGACCGGCCAGTTGATCATCGCCGGCATGGGCGAGCTGCATCTGGAAATCATCCGCGACCGTCTCAAACGCGAATTCTCTGTCGAGGCCGACGCGGGCGCTCCCCAGATCGCTTACCGTGAAACCATCACCAAGTCGGCCGAGGGCGAAGGCAAGTTCATCCGCCAGTCCGGTGGTCGTGGTCAGTATGGCCATGCCGTCGTTGATGTGGAGCCCAACGAAAAGGGTAAGGGCGTCGAGATCCTCAACAAGGTCGTTGGTGGTACCATCCCCAAGGAGTACATCCCGGCGGTGATGAACGGTATCGCAGAGGCCATCAAGTCCGGTGTCTACGCCGGCTTCCAGGTGATCGACATCAAGGTCACCGTCAAAGACGGATCGTTCCATGAAGTCGACTCGAACGAGTTGGCGTTCAAGATGGCCGGTATCTTTGCGCTCAAAGACGCTTTTGCTCAGGCCGGTCCGATCCTCTTGGAGCCGATCATGAAGGTCGAAGCCACCACTCCTGACGAATATCAGGGCGATATCTTGGGTGACATCAACCGCCGCCGCGGCATGATCCAAGGCGTGGATGCCAAGAATGGTCAAACCGTACTCACAGCGCAGGTGCCGCTGGCCGAAATGTTCGGCTATGCGACCGCCATCCGATCCCTCTCCAAGGGACGCGCCTCCTACAGCATGGAACCGCTCCACTTCGAGCAGGTCCCCAACAGCGTCCTCACTACTGTGATGGATGCCGCCAAAAAGCGCCCTGCCGCCCGCAGCTAATTTCTCCCCTAAAACTCAAACCTGTTCTTTGCAATGGCTGGACAACGTATCCGTATCCGACTCAAAGCCTACGACCACCGGGTCATTGACGCCTCCGCGAGTGAAATCGTGGAAACCGTCAAGCGCTCTGGTGCCCGTGTCGCTGGCCCCATCCCCCTCCCGACCAAAATTGAACGATTGACCGTTCTACGTTCGCCTCACGCGGACAAGAAGTCGCAGGAGTCCTTCGAGCAACGCACTCACAAGCGCCTGCTGGACATCCTCGATCCCACTGCCAAGACCGTGGACGAGCTCAAGAAGCTCAACCTCCCGGCCGGCGTTGACATCCAAATCAAGATCTAACTTTTCCAGCCATGCCTCTCGGACTTATCGGACTCAAGGTGGGTCATACCCGTGTGTATGATGCCAATGGTGTACTCGTGCCCGTCACGGTCGTCCATGTCGGACCCAACCGGGTTCTTCAGGTCAAGACCAAGGCCTCGAAGGACGGCTATTCTGCCGTTCAGCTCGGCTACGGTGACCAGAAACTCGGCCGTCTGACCAAGCCTCTCATCGGGCACCTCGCTAAGCAGGGTGTCAAGGTGGACGCTCCCGGACAGGGCGGCGAACAGCCGGTCATCACCGGTGTCAAACGCATCCGCGAATTCCGCGACTTCTCCAAGGAAGTGAAGTCCGGAGACACCGTGGGCGCAGATATCTTCCAGATCGGACAATTTGTGGATGCCATTGGCACCACCAAGGGTCGCGGCTTCGAAGGTGTTGTGGCCCGCTGGAGTTTCCGCGGCGGTGATGCCACTCACGGCGCCAAGGGTTGGCACCGTCGATCGGGCGCCATCGGTCAGCGCCTCTTCCCCGGAACCGTCATGCGCGGCATGAAGATGCCCGGTCACATGGGTGTGGTTCGTCGCACTTCCCAGAATCTGGAAATCATCCAGGTTCGCCCGGAAGACAACGTGCTTCTCATCAAGGGTAATTTCCCGGGCAGCGAGGGTGATTATTGCATCATCCGTGAGGCGAAGAAAATCTCCATCAACTCCGCTCGCCTGAAGCAGATCACCGACGCCCGTAAGAAGGCCAAGGATGCTGCCACGTCCAAGAAGGACGACAAGAAGGCTGCCGCGGCTGCCAAAAAGAAGTAACTAAGGAACACGCTCGATGAAACTTTCGATCAAAGACTCCAAAGGAAACGCCGCTGGCGAACTCGATGTCCGTTTCGAGTTGATCGCCGACGGTCGCGGCACCCAAGCCGTCCACGACACCGTGGTCGCCTACAACGCTGCTCAGCGTAGCGGTACCGCCTGCACCAAGACCATGGGTGACGTTAACGGCACCGGAAAGAAGCCTTGGCGCCAGAAGGGAACCGGACGCGCTCGCGCCGGCTCCTTCGCCAGCCCTCTGTGGCGCGGCGGTGGCGTGGTCTTCGGACCCAAGCCCCGTGACTTCTCTAAGAAGGTCAACAAGAAGGTGAAGAGCCTCGCCCTCCGCAAGGCGCTCAGTGAGCGTCTGAAGTCCGGAGACGTCGTTCTCATCGATGATCTGAAGATTGCCCATGCCAAGACGAAAGACTTCGTCTCCGTGCTGCAGGCTCTGGGTCTCGATGGCAACACCAACCTCGTGGTGGTGGGTGCAGCCGACAAGGCCGCTTACTTGGCCAGCCGCAACGTGACCGGGGTGGAACTCAAGACCGCTTGTCTGGTCAATACCTACGACCTCCTCAAGTACGACAAGCTCGTCTTCACCAAGTCTGGCTTCGAGGCAGTTGAGGCGCGCATCGCCAAGTAACCAGAAAGGGATATCAACATGACCATTTTCGACACCATCAAGACGGTCCGCATCACTGAAAAGGCGGCCCTTCAGACCGAAAAGTTCAACAAGTACACCCTTCTGACCGATCGACGTGCCTCTGCGCCGCAGATCAAGAAGGCCGTAGAGCAGCTCTTCAACGTGAAGGTAACCAAGGTCAATACGGCGAACTACGAGGGCAAGGCCCGTCGCAAGATGACCAAGGCCGCCGGCAAGAGCAGCGACTACAAGAAGGCCATCGTCACCCTCAAGAAGGGCGACAAGATCGCTTTGGTGTAATCCACTCGAACCGTTTGCTTCAACGGCGCAGGACTCGCAAGAGTCCTGCGCCGTTTGTTTTGACCCTCTCTCTTTCGCAACCGGATTCTTTTCCCTTACAGAGCCTGTCCCTACCGACGAACCCCTCACAGAGCCTGTCCCTACCGACGATCCGTCTATCTTTCGCAACCGGATCTTTTCCCTTACAGAGCCTGTCCCTACCGACGAACCCCCTACAGAGCCTGTCCCTACCGACGATCCGTCTATCTTTCGCAACCGGATCTTTTCCCTTACAGAGCCTGTCCCTACTGTCGAGACGTGTCGCAGTCGAACCTCTTTGAATTGGGTGGCGCAGCGGGCGCGGCTGCCTCGGATAGCGTGAACCCTTCCCCGGTTGGCGAGGAACGATCGATGTCGGCTGCCCCGCTGGCTTCCCGGATGCGACCCCGCACCTTAGAGGAGTACGCAGGCCAGCGGCATCTTCTGGCCCCGGGACTCCTGCTCCGCCGCGCCATTGATGCCGACCGCATCCAGTCTCTCATCTTCTTCGGGCCACCCGGAACCGGTAAGACCACCCTGGCCCAAATCATCGCTGCACGCTCGAAGTCCCACTTCGAGAAGCTCAACGCTGTCGAATCCAATCTGGCGGAGATGCGCCGCGTTCTGCAGGGAGCCAACCATCGTCTTCGCAATACCGGCGAATCCACCCTGCTCTTCATCGATGAGATCCACCGCTTCAACCGCGCTCAACAAGATGTGCTCTTGCCCGATGTGGAGAGTGGAGCGGTCAAGCTCATCGGGGCGACGACACACAACCCCTTCTTCTTCATCAACTCCCCGCTGGTCTCCCGATCTCAGGTATTTGAACTCCGATCTCTGGACGAGTCCGATCTCTTGAATTTGCTCCAACGGGCTCTTTTGGACTCCGAACGCGGTCTCGGTCACCTCCGCATCACCGCCGAGCCCGACGCGCTGGCTCATTTGGCCAGAGTCTCTGACGGAGATGCGCGCAAGGCCCTCAACTCTATCGAGATCGCCGCCATGACTACCCCTCCCGGGAGTGATGGGGTCATCCGAATCCCCCTGTCCGTGGCCGAGGAATGCATCCAACGGAAGGCGGTGGTTTATGACGGTGACGGCGATGCCCATTACGACACCATTAGCGCCTTCATCAAGTCCATGCGCGGCAGCGATCCGGACGCGTCGCTCTACTGGTTGGCCAAGATGATCCATGCCGGCGAGGATCCCCGGTTCATCGCCCGCCGGATTATGATCCACGCCGCCGAGGACGTCGGATTGGCGGACCCCATGGCTTTAGTACTGGCCACCGCCGCCTGCCAGGCCGCCGAAGTCATCGGATGGCCGGAAGCCCGCATCCCCATCGCCGAGGCGGCCCTCTACATCGCCACCGCCAACAAGAGCAACTCGGTGGTCAAAGCCATCGATGCAGCCTTGGAGGATATTCGATCGGGACGAACCCTCGCCGTGCCGAACCACTTGCGGGACGGTCACTACGCCGGATCGAAGGTCTTAGGGCATGGCGAAGGCTACCGCTACGCCCATGATTTCCCTGGGCATCATGTCGCACAGGATTATTTGGGAGCCACCCGTCGTTTCTACGAACCCAGCACTCAGGGGCATGAGCGCAAAATCTCCGAGCGTTTGGACCAGTGGCGCAAGACAGCAGCCGAGAACGAGCCCCATCCCTCAGGGCTGCCCAGCACGCCAAAGACGTCTCCGACGTCATAGCCGCCGCCGCGAATCAGGCTCACTGCGGAGGATCCCACCGCTCGATCTGACGGCGTTCACGTTTGGTGGGGCGCCCTAGCCCGCGAGCTCGGAACCCCGGTTCCAATGTTTTCTGCCGAGCCTCTTCCCGGGCTTCAGGCGGTGTCAGATCCTCGGCGAATTGAACGACCTCCGGCGCTGAAACCCGGCGCGGCGGAAAGCCGAGGAGCTTGTAAACCCGCGTAATATCGCCCGTCCGCGCCGACACAGTCTCCCCGGCCCGAGCCTCCCGGGCAGGCTTAATGGCAACCCCGTCGACGAGCACTCGCCCCTCCTTGATGGCCGTCTGTGCCAAGGACCGCGATCGGTACAACCGGATATTCCAAAGCCACTGATCCCACCGCATGGGAGCAGCATGAACCATCCTCGCCGAAGCGCCAACGCTTCCGAAGGACGGACCGCGATTGAAGATAGACCCGAGGATTTCCCGGTCGATGCGATCTCTTGCGCGACGGGATGGATCGGTTTTCTACAGCCCCTGCGAAAAGGACTGCGCAAAAAGAAATCGTTGGTCGCAGCCCGTTGCATTCCTAAGATCCACAGTCATGAGCGATCTGTCGAAGTCGCGGCTCCGGGAACTCTTGTCAGCGGCGTCCCGAGCACGGCTGTGGGTCATCGGCGATGTGATGCTGGACCAATTTGTCTGGGGTCGGGTGAGTCGTATCTCGCCCGAGGCCCCGGTTCCCATCGTGGATTTTGACCGGGAGAATCTCATGCCCGGCGGAGCGGCCAATGTTGCACGGAATGTCACAGCCCTTTCCGGTCACGCTGAACTGGCCGGAGTGATCGGGCGAGACGAAGCCGGACAGACCCTTCGGGATTTGCTCGCTTCGGAACGCATCGGATGTCGCGGTCTGGTGTCCTCCACACGACGACGCACTACCACCAAGATGCGCATCGTGGCTGGGCAACAGCAAATCGTGCGCCTCGACCGCGAAACCCGGGGAGAGATCGACGCGGCCGCCACCCAGGCACTGCTCACGAAACTCGAGCGAGCCCTTCCCAGGCTCGATGGCGTGGTGGTAGGCGACTACGGCAAAGGAGTCGTCACCCAGGCGCTCCTCGACGGGATCCGGGATCGCTGCAAAGAAGTGGGTTGCTGGCTGAGCGTCGATCCCAAGCCCGTCCATCAACTCAACTTGCGCGGGCTTTCCTTGATCACTCCCAATCGCAAGGAAGTCTTCGAGTTGGCTGGAGTAGAAGACTCGGTCCGCGCAACCAATCCCATGTCCGACTCACCGCTTCAGGAAGCCGTTCGACGACTTCAGGAAACCCTGCGGCCCGCCCTGTTGCTGGTCACCCTGGGCGAATTAGGCATGCTCTTGTGCCGACGCAACGAGCCCCCCTTCCATGTCCCCACAATTGCCCGCGAAGTCTTTGACGTCTCCGGGGCCGGGGACACCGTGATCGCAGCCTTCACGCTAGCAATCGCGGCCGGCGCCTCGCCCGTCGAAGCCACCATCTTCTCCAACCACGCCGCGGGAGTGGTGGTTGGCAAACGGGGCACTGCCACTGTCAGCCCGGCCGAGCTTCTGGCCACCTTCGACACCCACGCTTGATCTCCATGAGACCCGCGATATTTCTCGATCGAGACGGGACGCTCATCCGCGAAAAGCACTACTTGCACCGCCCCGAAGAGGTCGAATTCTTTGCGGAGGCCGCCCCCGCCCTGAGGCGCTTGAGCGACGCGGGGTTTGCGCTGATCGTGGTAACCAATCAATCCGGTGTTGGCCGGGGCTATTTCACCGAGGCTGATGTCGATCGGGTCCACGCCCATATCCAGTCCGAAATGGCCCAAGCCGGCGTCAAATTCCTAAAATTCTATTCGGCCTTTGAAGCCCCGGATCAACCCAGCCGCGGACGCAAGCCCTCGCCCCAATTTCTCTGGGATGCCCGGGATGAATTTCAGCTCGACCTCCCGTCTAGCTACATGGTCGGCGACAAACGCATCGACCTGGAGGCCGGTTGGAATGCCGGAGTGAGGCGGAGTTTTCTGGTGCGCACGGGCTATGGTGCCGAACTGGAACGCACCGAAGGATCATCTCTGGATCCCGGGATCGTCGTCGATGGGTGGCTTCAGGTGGCCGATTGGATTTTGAACTCTCGATCCGACGGCTGAACTAGAGTCTTCGGCAGCCCCCGACTTCAGCACTCGCTCGCCCCCGGGACTTCCATACGGAAACGGGGGATTCGCACCACGACGCAGCGCCCAGTATCGTCGACTCCCAGGTAGGAACCCTCGGCCACTGCGGAGTTTGTTCCGATAATGTGCCGACTGTTGTAGCTGAATTTTCCTCCCGGCTCGATCAACGGCGTCTCTCCGACCACGCCATCGCCCTCCACCACCAACACCGTGTCGTCCTCGTGAGTTACCACCCACTTGCGCCCACGGAGGGTCACCGGAACCGGAGAGTGATTGTGGATCGAAATAAAGTAGATGAACGAGTGCGGCTTATCGGACTGGTCGGCCCGGAGACGCTGGTAGAGCAGTCGGTCCACCGTGACTTTCAGTCCGGGCAATTCGATCATTTCCCCAATGGTTCCCATCTGGCGGAACACTAGTCTGGAACAATTCGGTTGGCCAACAGCGGTTTACTGGACCGCCTGAGAATGCGCGCTTGTTCGTGGCATCCCGAAGCTCGACGAGATAGCGTCACCACCGTCGTTCGAAACCATGCCCAGCGTTTACATTAAGACCTACGGTTGCCAGATGAACGAACGGGACAGCGAGGCTGTCTCGGTCCAACTCTTGGCCCGCGGCTACTCCCTGGCTTCCACCGAGAGCGAGGCCGACGTCGTCCTGCTCAACACTTGCAGCGTTCGCGATATGGCCGAACAGAAGGCCTTGAGCCGGATGCAAAATGTCATCGGTGCAGACCGCAAGCGCGGGAACAAAAAGATCTTTGGCTTCTTGGGCTGCATGGCCCAAAGCCGGGGTGGCGAACTCATCGACCAACTGCCCGGTGTCGACCTCGTGCTCGGGACCCAGAAGACCCACCGGACCGGGGAATACCTCGATGCGCTGCTGTCCGGTTCGCGCGACAAGGTCGTGGACACAGCCGATGAACCCGGCAGCGAGTCGGCCATCCGCGAGCACCTCGGCCACGGTGTCGGCAACGATTCCCGACCCGTCACTGCCTTTGTCAGCATCATGCAAGGGTGCAACCAACACTGCACTTTCTGCATCGTACCCTCCACCCGGGGTGAGGAGCGGAGCCGCCCCATGGAAGACATCGTCGCCGAGTGCCAAGAACTGGCCTCACGCGGGGTCCGCGAGATCACCTTGCTCGGCCAAATTGTCACCAGCTATGGCCGCCGGATGTACCCGGTGCTGGACGGCCGCAGCGCCTTCGTCCAACTCATCGAGGCAGTCCATGCCATCGAGGGCATTGAACGAATTCGTTTCACCTCGCCCCATCCCAAGGGCTACGGCGACGACCTTGTGGATGCCTACGGTCGTCTCCCGAAACTGGTGGAGAGTGCGCACTTGCCCGTCCAAAGCGGATCTAACCGTCTGCTCAAACTCATGCACCGAGGATACACCCGGGAGCGCTTCCTGGAGATCATTGCGAAGCTCCGAGCCGTCCGCCCCGACATGGGGGTAAGCACGGACATCATCGTCGGCTTTCCTGGCGAAACCGAAGAAGACTTCCAAGAGACGCTCTCTCTCTGCCAGCAAGTCCAGTTCGATCAAGCCTTCCTCTTCAAGTACAGCCGGCGACGGGATACCCCGGCGGCCGAGATGCCCGACCAGTTGGCGGAAGAGGTCATTGAGGAGCGCCATCAACGGCTCCTGGCTGAGATCAACCGCATAGCGATGGCCAAGTTCGAGGCCCTAGTGGGCAGCATAGTGGAGGTGTTGGTTGAGGGCCCCAGCCATCGCAACCCCGCGCGCTACGAAGGCCGGACCCGAACCAACAAGATCACCGTCTTCGAAGGATCACCCCGGCATCAGGGTCAGCTCCTCAATCTTCGCATTGAGCGGGTGGGTAGCTTCACACTCTACGGCAACCCGGCCATCATCGGCCTCGATTGAGTCGTTCCCAACTGAGGAATACTTACCTCGAGAGCAGTACGAGATACTGCTGGAGGCGCCGTGATTCGACCGCATCGCGGCGTTCCTGATAAATCACGTGCACGTTGGCGATCATTCGCTGGAGGCACCGTCGGGGAGAAATGGGCTGCAACAAAATGGCGCTGTCGGAATCGGGCAGAGCAAAATGGGCCAGTCGTTGACGGGCCTCAGATCGAGTCACCAGACGCCCAGCATGGAAGGCGTCGATTAGCCACTCCCCCTGGGCATCCTGATAGCGACACAGAAAATGCCCCGGCATGCCAATGCCCACCACCGGGAGGCCGAGGCGACGGGCCACGAACTGATAGAGGCAACACAGCGTGATGGGGATGCCCCTCCGACGGTCGATCACCCGGTCTAGGTAACTGTTCTCGGGATCAAAGAAGTGCTCTGTATCACCCCGGAAACCCTGTTCTCCAAAGAGCACCGCATTGAGGGCGGAAATTACCTCTCCTCCGTCTGAAGCCAATTCCACCGCAGGCTCCGCCGCCTGGGCCCACCAATCCAACTGGGCCTGATAAGCCTCGATGGGAGCCTCGGGATTGCGGGTCTTGGCCAATTTCCAGACGGCCTCCTCTAGGTCGAAGTGCTCGCCGTGCCCCGCACAGAATTCGAGAAACTCCCGGTCGGCATCCATCCGCGCCTGAGCGTCCCACAACTCGCGGACCCGGGCTCGGATCACCGGGTCCGGATGCACCCGGTGCGCCTTCAGCCAGGCCTGGGGGCGTCCTCGCGGCGTCAACTGCTCTCGAATTGCCTCGACCACCCCGCAATCCTCATCGGCCAACAATGTCAGCAGCGCTTGCTGTCGAGCAACAGAAGGAACGGCCCCCTTATCGGTGATGATGCGATCCGAACTCATTCCACATCGAACATCTTGCCCGGGTTGAGAATGCCTTGGGGATCGAGTTCGCGTCGTAGACCCCGCATCACCCGCATGGAGGCATCGCCCAAGAACTTCGGCAGAAACTCCTTCTTGGCCACTCCAACGCCGTGCTCGCCCGTGATGGTGCCTCCAAGGCGAATGGCCTCATCAAAAATTTCCCGGAAGGCCAAATGAACCCGGTGCATTTCTTCGGTGTTCCGCTCATCCGTCAGGAAAGTCGGATGCAAGTTGCCATCGCCCATGTGCCCGAAGGTGCCGATACGAAGCCGGTGCTTCTTGGCCACTTGATCCACAAAGCGGATCATCCGGGCGAGTTCGCTGCGGGGCACGGTGGCGTCCTCCAGGATGGTCGTCGGTGCTACCCGAGCCAGCGCACTGAAGGCCGACCGTCGGGCTCCGGCCAGTGCATTGGCTTCGGCCTCGTCGGCAGCCCGCCGAATCGCCAGACATCCGTTGGCCTTGGCGATCTCCTCCATGCGCGCCGCCTCGTCAGCCACCTGAGCCGGATGCCCGTCGGTCTCCATCAACAGCAGCGCCTCGCAATCAGGCAACCCGATCTTGGCGTAGTCTTCCACGCAGCGGAGGGTGGTGCGGTCGAGAAACTCCAAAGTGCAGGGAATAATCTTGGCGGCGATAATATCGGACACCGTTTGGGCCGCAGCGTCCATCGCGTCGAAGGTGGCCACTAGCGTCTGCTTGGCCGCCGGTTGCGGAATCAGTCGCAAGAGGATCCGGGTGATCACCCCTAAGGTCCCTTCGCTGCCGATAAACAAGTCCTTTAGAGAATACCCAGCCACGTCCTTCACGCATTTGTTGCCCGTGAAAAGGATTTCTCCGTCGGGCAGCACGACTTCCAAGCCCATGACATAGTTGCGGGTGATGCCGTATTTGAGCCCACGCAAGCCACCGGAATTCTCGGCCACGTTGCCACCGATGGTGCTGATTTTCATCGACCCCGGATCCGGGGGATAGAATAGGCCAACGGCCGCCGCGGCCTCGGCAATTTGCAACGTGGTCGCCCCCGGCTCGGTCAGGAGCGTCAGGTTGGCCGGGTCCACCTCCAGAATGCGGTTCATACGCACCGTGCACAGGACGATGCATCCCGGTACTGGCAAGGATCCCCCGCTGAGGCCTGTCCCGGACCCCCGCGTGACCACCGGCGTCTGGGTCCGTTGTGCCAACCGCAAGACGGCCTGGATGTCGGCGGTGTCTCGGGCGAACACCACGCAACCGGGTTGTTGGGTGAGTGCGGCTGTACCGTCGAAGGCGTAGACCAGCAGGTCTTCGGCGGCGGTCAGAACCAACTCTGGCCCGAGAATCCGTATCAGTTCGTGAATAATTTCAGGGGAACACGCCATGGTTCAGGACTTGTTGGAGTTGTGACGACGGGCTTTCCAGGCTTCCCAAACCACGGGCAGCACCGAAACAAAGATGATACCGAGCACAATCACCTCGAAGCGCTTTTTCACAAACTCCAAGCGCCCCAAGAACCACCCCGCCGGGAGGATTAACCCCACCCAAGCCACCGCGCCGACGGCGTTGAAAAACATGAAACGGGATCGGTTCATCGCCCCCATACCGGCCACGAATGGGGCAAAGGTTCGAACGATGGGAATGAAGCGCGCGAGGATCACCGTCTTGCCTCCATAAACCTTGAAGAAGTGATGGGTCTTCTCGAGGTACTCAGGCCGAATAATTTTAGGGAAACGCGCGGTCAGGTAATTTCCGGAGAATCGCCCCACTGAATAATTCACCGCATCTCCGATCACAGCGGCCACGATCATCAAGGCTCCAGCCACCCAGACATTGAGACCCGAAGCCGGGTTGGCTGCCACCGCTCCCACGGCAAAAAGCAACGAATCACCGGGAAGCACCGGAGTGAGCACCAGCCCGGTCTCGGCAAAGATAATTAAAAAGAGAATACCATAAACCCAAGCCCCTTGATTACGGGTCAGTTCAAACAAGTGGTCTTGCAAATGCAGCACCACATCGAGGAAGGCCTTAAGAAGATCCATGAGGGGATAGCTTGGAATCGAGTGCGGCACCTCAGCGCCTGGCAGTCCGGCTTGAAGCATCCCGCACCTCTTCGACCTCTTGAGTCTCCAATCGAATGGACCGACGAATGAACACCCAGGCGATAGCCCAGACAAAGGGGAAGAACAACACCCCCAGCACCAACCACGACAGAGTAAAGCCAGCGACACGGTGGGCCATCAGTTCCGGGGTCAAATAATTCAGGAGCGGCAGCCCCACCAACGCCACCAGAAACGCACTCGCGCAGAGGATGGACAAGACCAACTGCCGCCGCATCAAACGGTGGAGGAAGGCCTCGGAATGAATGTCCCGGTAGGGATGGGCGGGGTCGGACATGAGCGCAGGATGGATCGAAACGGCAACCGCCGTCCAGCACCCTACCCGACTGTGTCGCGCCTCGACACGGTTCAGAATCCGACGCACCGAAACGGCCGACCCAACATCGCCCGAGCTCAGCCATCGGACTTTCGCAAGGCGCTCCATCAATTGCACCACACACCCAAGGCCCCATCGACCCTCACCGTGCGTGTGTTGCCGAACAACGGAAACTCAACCGTTGCTCTGCGGACTATCGCTGTCCGTTGCTTTCTGGCTTGGCTCGCGGGCGGGATCGGCGCTCAATCTCGCGACTCCCGTCCGACTCAATGAGTGATCACTCACCCCATTTTCTTTCTCGCGAAGCCACCGTGGCGGGCCCGGGATTTTCGCGGTGGTTGGTGCCGCCGGCGGCCATCGCCGTGCACATGTGCATTGGCGAGGTCTACGGTTTCAGTGTTTTCAACGAACCCTTGAGCCGACTCCTCGGCGGCGCTGCCCACGACCCCACGCGAGATTGGACCATCCCTCAAATCGGTTGGGTTTATTCCATCGCCTTGGTCTTGCTCGGGCTTTCTGCGGCCGTCTTCGGTAAATGGGTTGAGCGCAGCGGCCCCCGCAAAGTGATGGTGGCCAGCGCCACCTGTTTCTGTTCCGGACTCGTGTTGGCGGGCATCGGGGTGCAGCAGCACTGGCTGTGGTTGGTCTATCTCGGATACGGCGTGATCGGCGGCATCGGGCTCGGCTTGGGCTACATCGCTCCGGTCTCCACGCTGATGAAGTGGTTTCCAGATCGGCCCGGAATGGCCACCGGAATGGCCATCATGGGCTTCGGCGGCGGCGCGCTCATCGGTGCACCTCTGGGTGTCACCTTGATGTCGTTCTTCAAGACGGCCACCGACCCAGGGGTCGCTGCCACGTTCTTCACCATGGCCGGACTTTATGCGGCCTGGATGATTTTTGGAGCCTGGCTCGTTCGAGTTCCCTCGGCCGACTGGAAACCCGAGGGTTGGCAACCCGCCGCCACCGGATCCAAGGCGGGACCCGGCAAGGCCGTCTCGGTGGACACGGCTTGGAAAACGCCCCAGTTCTGGCTGCTGTGGATCGTCCTGTGCATGAACGTCAGCGCGGGCATCGGCATCCTTGGCCAAGCCTCACTCATGTGTCAGGACTTGTTCGGCGTCAGCGCCGCGGTGGGCGGCGGGTTCGCCGGTTTGCTGTCGATCTTCAACATGGGTGGGCGCTTCTTATGGTCCTCCGTCTCCGACCTCACCGGCCGACGCACTGTGTTCGCGATCTACTTTCTACTCGGCGCGCTGCTGTATTCGCTCGTTCCGTGGACTCAAAAGATCGGAAACCGTTCCCTCTTCGCGGTCGTTACAGCACTCATTATTTCCATGTACGGCGGAGGCTTTGCCACCATCCCGGCCTATCTCCGAGACCTCTTCGGAACCCATCAGGTGGGAGCCATCCATGGCCGCCTGATCACAGCCTGGTCACTCGCCGCCATCGTCGGCCCCCAGCTCATCAACTACATCTCCACCGCGAAGAAGAAGGCCGGAGTGCCCGCGGCTGAAGCCTACAACAGCACCCTGTACCTGATGTGCGGCCTGCTGCTCATCGGACTCATCGCCAACTTGCTGGTACGACCGGTGCATCCAAAGCATCATCTGGCGCCCTACTCCTGACTTTCGAACGTCATGCAACGTCTCTTGTTCATCGTCACCTGGATTCTGGTGCTCACCCCGCTCTCTTGGGGTGTCGCCCGATCGATACAGAAGTCGATGCCCCTCTTCACTGCGAGCACGCCTATCAAGCCCATTCAGGCGGGATCGACAAACTCGACCACACCCGCCAAGCCGTAAGCGCGTTGCCCACCTTTCTCAAACCTCACTCATCAACCCAGGATCACACACTCACCGATGAAACTCCTCACACCACTCCTGCTTGCCTCCGCGCTGTCGCTGACGACGGTGGCGGCTGAACCCAAGCACAACACCGCCCTCTCCGGCGGTAAACTCCCCAAGCCCGTCAAGGTGTCCCTAGTCAAGGTCGCTGGCGGCTTCGTGGACCCGGTCCGTGTCTCTCTAGCCCCAGGCGACAACAACCGCCTGTTTGTCTGCGAGCGAACCGGCATCGTCCGACTCATCAAGAACGGCAAAGTTCAGGACAAGCCCTTCCTCGACATCCATGAGACGGTGGTCAGCTCTTTCCTCGAACAGGGACTCTACGACCTCGAGTTTCATCCGAAATTCGCCGAAAACGGCAAGTTTTACGTCCATTACTCCGACATGTGGTTCAATGGCGCCGGATTCATCGTCGAGTATCAGGTCTCCAAAACCAACCCCGACAAGGCCGATCCCGAGTCCGCCCGGGTGGTGTTCCAAATGCCCCGCCCCTATGCCAATCACAACGGCGGCGAAATCGCCTTCGGCCCCGATGGCTACCTGTACATCGGCAGCGGCGACGGCGGTTGGGAAGGGGATGTGCTGGGTGCTGGCCAAGACCTGAGCACCTGGCTGGCGAAGATCCTGCGCATCGATGTCAACCCGTCCCAACCGGACCGCGGTTATTCCATCCCGAAAGACAACCCGTTCATCACGCCCGCCTCGCAAATGAAGCTCTTCGGTGTGACCGAGGAGGCCTTCAACAAGATTCACCCCAACGCCAAGCCCGAGATCTGGAGCTACGGCCTGCGCAATCCGTGGAGCTTCCAGTTCGACCCGAAGAACGGCGACATGTACATCGCCGACATCGGCCAGAATCACTACGAAGAGGTCAACTTTGAGCCCCATGGCAAGGCGGGCGTGAACTATGGTTGGAAGTTCATGTGCGGCACCCATCCGTTCCCCCTGCCCCTAGATGCCAGCGGCAAGCCGGACCTGGATGCAGTCAAGGATGCCCCGCGCGTGGGTGAGCCCCCCATTTGCGAATACAGCCATGTGGACCAGGGCAATTGCGTCATTGGCTTCGGTGTGTACCGGGGCTCCAAGTACCCTCAGATGGACGGCACCTACTTCTTCGGAGATTGGGGCTCCGGCAAGCTCTGGGGCACGGCTCGCGACGCCCAAGGCAAGTGGCAAATGCAGGAACTGCTCAACACCAAGCTGATGTTCACCGGTGGCGGACAGGGTTCCGACGGTACCCTCTACGTGACCGACGCGAAGGCCAACTACGGTGGTCCGGCCGATCCGGCGCAGAATGAACGCGGAGCGGTCTGGATGCTCGTCCCCTCAGACAAGGTTCCGGCGGGCGCAGAAGTGGCTCCATTGGAGTAACCAACCCCCTTCTCGCGGGTTCCCTATCCAAAACCGTCACCCGGGGGCAAAGCTCAGGCTTGGCCCCCGGGCCTTTTTTAAGATCTTATCGCCGTCAACCAACTGAACGCCATGTTCCGGATAATCGCCCTCGCCTGTGCCCTCGCCCTGAATCTGATGCTTCAGGCCGCCGATGCGCCCACTGCTCCCACCGGCCATGACCACGGCACGCCCAGCGGCGACTCCAAGGCAGCGGAACCTCAGGAATCGATGTTCCTTTCGGTGGACCCTAACACTCCCAAGACCGCCCGCTTAGTGGTCGTCTCGGCCTACAATCCGGTGAACTACGGCATGAATTTTAATGGATTCGCCAAGGGGGGCGCCCGCTACACCATCCCTCAGGGGTGGACCGTGTCGGTGAATTTCACCAACAACAGCCCGGTTCCGCACAGCGCCATCGTGGTCGAAAAGCCCGTGGTGAAGAAACTCCAGATGGGCGAACCCGCCTTCAAAGGTGCCTCAACGCCTTACCCCGTGCGCGGCACCACTGGAAAGACCGGCGTGCCCTTCCAGTTCGTGGCCGACGAGGCCGGTGAATTTGCCATCGCCTGCGGATTTCCTTCCCATTCCGCCAATGGCCATTGGATCGCCTTCGATGTCAGCCCCACGGCGACCGCCCCCAGTTTGCAGTTTGGAACCAAGGCCCCCTACGTGGCTCACTGATGTCCGAGATCGTCCTGAGCGCTCCTCAGCCCTTCGGCCCGCACGGAGTCTGCTTGGCCCTGGGTCTCTTCGACGGTGTCCACCTCGGACATCAACACGTGGTCCGACAGGCCAAGATCGACGCTCGGGCCCGTGGCGCGGCGACCGTGGTGGCCACCTTCGATCCCCATCCCCTGGCTGTTGTCCGACCCGATAAAGCCCCCCGACTCCTGCAGTCGTTGGCCCAGCGTCTCGCTTCCCTCGAAGCGCAGGGGGCTGACGCAGTACTGGTGCTCCGCTTTGACGCAGCCATGAGCCAGAAGAGCGGTGAAGAATTCGTGCGCGAATTAGTGAGCGGTTTCGGCGGGCTCAGAAGCTTCACTGTGGGCCAGGGCTTCCAGTTTGGTCAGGGCCGCAGCGGGAATGTTCCGCTCCTGCGCACGCTGGGCCGAGAACTGGGATTCTCAGTGAATGCCATGGCTCCCATTCATATCGGAGCCGAAATCGTGAGCAGCACCCGCGTCCGCAGCGCCCTGCGAGATGGAAAGCTCAGTCTGGTGGCCGAGCTTCTGGGGCGTCCATACAGCCTCGCAGGCCCCGTCGTCCGTGGCGACCAACTCGGTCAGTCCCTCGGATTCCCCACGGCCAATATCGACGTGACAGGACTCGAACTCCCTCCCTTTGGGGTCTACGCCGCTCGAGCCCGCCACGCCGGCGGCGAATTCCCGGCCGCGGTGAATCTAGGACTGCGCCCCACACTCCAGTCCTCGCAACCACAGCTTCGCTTTGAGAGCCACCTCATCGGATTTCAAGGCGATTTGTACGACCAAGATTTGACCGTGGAACTGGTGAGCTTCCTGCGTCCAGAACGCCGGTTCGCTCACCTCGAGGCACTCAAGGCTCAAATCGCCAAGGACATCGTCGCAGCCCAAAAAGCCCTGTTCTGAACCCGGAAGGTGACCCGGATTCTTTCCGGTATTGCATCGGGAGTCCGAGCCGGTTCAGCGTCTTCCGAATGAACCCACGTCCCATCGTCGCTCTCCTGCTGTGTCTGTCCCTCAGCTGTCCGGCCTGGAGTGCGGACACATCGAAGAAAGCGGTGGCCGGCAAACCCATTCCGTGGATCGCCCTTTTCGACGGCAAGTCTACTGCAGGCTGGCGTGGATTTGGCAAACCCACCTTCCCGGAGCATGGGTGGATCGTGAAGGACGGCTGGCTAGCCCATGTCGCAAAAGGAGGCGGTGGCGACCTCATTACCGACCGGCTCTTCACCGACTTTGAACTGCGCTTCGAGTGGAAAATTTCGACGGGCGGCAACAGCGGCGTGAAGTACTTCATCGACGAGGCCCGTAAGGCAGCTATCGGCCATGAGTACCAACTCATCGACGATGCAGCCCATCCCGACGCCAAGCTCGGCCCGAAACGCCAGACCGCCGCGCTCTACGATGCCCTGCCGGCCCAGTCGCCTCGGGTCAAGTCGGCCGGACAAATCAACGAGTCGGCCATTCTCGTTCACGGAGATTCCGTTGAGCATTGGCTCAATGGCGATTGCGTCCTGAAATACCGGATCGGTTCCCCCGAACTGGCAGCTGCCAAGGCTGCCAGCAAGTTCAAGAACGAACCGAAGTGGGGCACCCGCTTTGCGACTCCTATTTTGCTTCAAGACCACGGCGATGCCTCTGAATTTCGCAACATACGCATCCGTGAACTGAAGTGATCCCCTTCGGCCGGTCTCAATGCCCCTCCAATTCTGCCCAAACCGCTTCCAGCCTGTCCCTCTGGCTTGTCGTCGGATCCTAGGATAGCCTGTCCCTAGATGACCCGTCTCCGGAGATTTCTCACGCACCTGTTCTTGGGGCTTTGCCTCGGCACGGCACAACTCTGCGCCGACGGCGCGGATGACGCGTTCATCCGCATTTATAACCTCATCCAACAGGCCGAGGCCCATCGAGAAACCGGGCAATGGTCTTCGGCCCGCGAAGCATTCACCGAGGCCCAGTCGGGCTTGGAAGTGCTCCGCCGAAATTATCCAACTTGGAATGAACGGGTGGTGGCCTATCGAATCCGCTACGTCGGCGAGCGCCTAGAGGCTCTTAAAAAAACTCCTGAGGTCTCAAATAAGCCCTCCACCAACCCCGCAACTTCTGCGGCCGTGGCCTCCAATACGCCGCCCGCCGTGGCCCTGGCTCCCAATGGTGAAGTAGTGGCCCAATTCGAACAGCTAAACCTCGAAATCCAGCGTCTCTCAGGTGACAAGCAATTGCTCGAAGCCAAACTGCGCGAAGCCCTCTCCGCCCAACCTGCCCCGGTCGATCCGCGTGAATTCCAATCGGCCATCGAACGGATCACCGCCCTGCAGACCACCAACAAGGTTCTTTTAGCCTCCTTAGAACAGCAACAAACCGAGCGCCGCAACCTCGTCGACAAGGTGGTCGCCGATGAGGCCCGAGCCGCCCTCGATGAGGCCAACAAGAGCCTGCTAGAACAGAAAGTTGCGGCCGGGCGCATTGAAAAACAAAAACAGGAGATCGAAACCAAACTAAAGAACCTGCAGGCCGGACCCCTGCAAACCCTTCAAAAAGAGAACTCCACGCTGAAACAACAAGTTACCGAGCTGAAAACCGATACTGAACGCGGAAAACAAGTCGCTGATCTCGCTGCCAAACTCGCGCAACTCCAGATCAGCCTCGATGAGTCTAAGAAACGAAACTTGACCCTGACCTCCGAGAAAACAGGTCTGGAGCGGCAGCTAGCAGAACTCCAAGCCCGCACCTCTGAGGAAAGCCTGGCGAAGATCCGACAGCTGGAGAACTCCCTGGCCCTCGCCAAGGCCAATGCGGAACACTCTCTGGCCAAAGCTGAATTAATCGCAGGCACGCTGGCCAAGGAGAAACAGACCCGTACCGACCTAGAACTGTCCAACCAGGCGCTCAAGACCAAGATCAACGACCTCACCCGAGGCGCAGAACAGCGTGCGGACGCGGTGAAAACCCTCGAAACAGCCCTTGCGGTCGAAAAGGCCGAACGCGAGGCCGTCCGAGCAGAACTCGCCGCCACGGAACGTAAATTAGCCAGCGCAACCACCGCTGCAACCAATACCACGGCCGTGAACGCCAGTGTGCGCACCACGGAACTGGCCTCCCTGCGGTCCGAGGTTTGGAAGATTCGCGCATCCCTCAAGGAGGGATCCTCCCGAGAGGCAGAACTCCGAACGGCCTTGTCCACGGAGCGCGAGTTTCGCGAACGACTGGACCGTGAAAAGGCAGCCCTCGAAAAGCGCCTGACCCTCGCCCTCAAGGCCGGTCCAGCCCTAGAGACACCCGTGACACCCGTTGTAGTCAAGGACACCTCCAAGGCTTTGGCCAAGATGGAGACGCGAGTCCGAAAACTCGAAGAAGAGCGCGACGCACTTCAACAACGCCTCCAAAAACTGACTCAAACCACCCAGATTCGGCTGTCCACCGGAGCCACATGGCGGGCTGTTACGGCCCGAGAACAAGTCGAAGAGTTTCATCGCCGACGCCGTTGAACCGATACCCCTCCAAGCTCTTATGGCCAGCAAGTTCTTCGTCCCCGGCACAAATCGCGCCCCCAAAGTGGGGGATCTGTTTGCCACCATCGCTCCTCGATATGATGTAATCAACGACCTCCAGAGCTTCGGAATGCACCGGCTTTGGAAGCAACAAATGGTTACCGAGGCGGGCCTCCAACCCGGAAAACACGCGTTAGACGTCTGCTGCGGGACCGGCGATGTCACCTTCCGATTGGCCCGAACCGGAGCCGACACTATCGGCTTCGATTTCAGTCACCCCATGCTCGCGGTCGCCGCAGAGCGAGCGGCCCAGAATCCATTGCCCACTGGTTCAGGCACGGTTTGTTTTCAACAGGGAGACGCCCTCCAACTCCCCTTTCCCGACCGGTCTTTCGACGTGGTGACCATTAGCTACGGATTGCGCAATCTGGCCGACTTCCAGCGGGGCCTGCGGGAATTGACCCGGGTGCTCAAACCGGGCGGACGGTTGCTCGTCCTCGATTTCGGAAAACCCGACTTCCTGCCGTGGCGATGGGTCTACTTCCAGTATCTCGAGCGAATTTGCCCCCTCTTCGGGCGTATTTTCTGCGGAGACGGCGACACTCACGGCTACATTCTCGATTCCTTGAAGGCTTACCCTGCTCAGCATGGGGTAGACGCCGCCCTGCGAGAACTTGGATATATCGAAACCCGCATCCAGTGCTTCCTGGGAGGCACCATGACACTCAACGTCGGTCAACGCCGGTGACTAGCAACGGAAGTGCCTTAGGGGGCTAATTCCCGTCTGGCGATTCGGCCACGGATCTCTAACCTGCCTTTTAGCGTGATGAAGATCCTCTTCCTCAATGGTCCCAACCTGAATCTGCTCGGAACCCGCCAACCGGAGATTTACGGCCGGGACACCTTGGCCAGTATCGAAGCCTCGGTTCAGGTGCGCGCCCAAGCCCTCGGAGTCTCGGTGGAGTTCCGCCAGACCAATGACGAGGGGCAATTGGTCACCTGGATTCAGCAAGCCAAGGGGGCTGTGCATGCCATCGCGCTGAATGCCGCCGCCTACACGCACACCAGTATCGCCTTGCGCGACGCCATCGCGGCCGTTGAGTTGCCGGTCATCGAGTTGCACCTCTCCAACATCCACGCCCGGGAGTCCTTCCGGCACCATTCGATGATCGCCCCAGTCTGCCGCGGGCAAATCAGCGGATTCGGTGCTTTGTCCTACATTCTGGCTTTAGAAGCGGCCGTTAATGTTAATTAGCTCACGTAAACCTTCATTTTCACTCAAGTTGACGTGAAAACGAACCAGAAGTGAGTCTTGACCTAGGAAGCTGAATCTCCCTAGTTTGCCTAAACGCGACACGTAACTGTCACTTACGGAGGTTCCTCCGAAGCAGTTTCGGTTCGGCAAACAAGATCATCTTGAGGAGTTCCGCCCAATCCCTTGGAACGGCTCCAACCCCAAAAGCACTGTGGACCTGAAAGAAATCAAATCGATCATCGACTTGATGAAGAAGAACTCCCTCTCAGAGTTCGAACTCGAGGAGAAAGACTTCAAGATTAAGCTCAAGCGCCCCATCGGCGGATCCGGTCCGATGTTGGGAGGCCCGGTGGATGACCCCGAGTTGACGGCCTATTCGGCCTTGGCTCGTCAATCGGCTGCAACCGTGCCGGCACCCCACGCTCACAGCTCCAGTTCGGCCGGTCCTGAATCGGAAATTAAGAGCCCGATGGTCGGAACCTTCTACAACACCCCTTCCCCGGACTCGGCACCCTACGTCGAGATCGGCAGCGAGGTCGGACCCGACACCGTCGTTTGCATCTTGGAAGCGATGAAGGTTATGAATGAGATCAAGGCCGAAGCCCGAGGCATCATCACGTCCATGGTCGCAGAGAACGGCAAACCGGTTGAGTTTGGCCAGGTTCTGTTCAAGATTCGCCCGCTTTGAACCGGTGGCTACCCTGCCACCTGCTCTGAGCCATTCTAAATTCCGGGCATACTCGACGGTGTTGAGCCGTGCACCGGAAGGTTCCCGTACCTGTCATGTTTGAAAAGATCCTGATCGCCAACCGTGGTGAAATCGCCATGCGCATCATCCGCGCCTGCCGCGAGATGAACATCAAAACGGTGGCCGTCTATTCCAAGGCGGACGCCAACTCGATGCATGTCCAGGTTGCCGACGAGGCCATCTGCATCGGAGACGGCCCCTCGACCGACAGCTATCTTCGGATCGACCGACTCATCTCTGCTGCCGAGATCACCGATGTGGACGCCATCCATCCGGGCTACGGTTTCCTGAGCGAGAACGCGCATTTCGCCGACGTCTGCGAAAGTTGTAACATCCGCTTCATCGGACCTCGTTCGGCGGCCATGAATGCGCTGCACGATAAGTCCAGCAGCCGCGATCTGGCCAAGCGAGCCAAAGTCCCAACGCCTCCCGGTTCGGATGGCTTGGTCGAGACCGAGCAAGAAGCACTGACGGTGGCCAAGCGCATCGGCTATCCAGTGATGATCAAGGCCATCGCCGGCGGTGGTGGTCGCGGCATGCGGGCCGCCCACAATGACATATCGCTCATCAAGGGGTACCACACGGCCCGCACGGAAGCTGAAAAGGCGTTCGGTAATTCTGGGGTATACATCGAGAAATTCATCGAGAACCCGCACCACATCGAATTTCAGATCCTCGGCGACACCCGGGGCAACATCATCCATTTGGGTGAGCGGGACTGTTCCATCCAGCGCCGCAACCAGAAGGTCATCGAGGAGACCCCCTCGCCGCTGCTCGACCGAAAAGACCTCAAGGATTTGCGCAAGAAGATGGGTAAGGCAGCCCTGGCCATCGCCGAGATGGCTAATTACTCCAATGCTGGCACCGTGGAGTTCATTGTGGACGACTCGGGCAACTTCTACTTCCTCGAGGTCAACAAGCGCATTCAGGTCGAGCATCCCATCACCGAAGAGGTCACGGGCGTAGACTTGGTGAAACAGCAAATTCTCATCGCTGCCGGCGAGAAACTTTCGATCAGCCAGAGCGATGTGGTTCTCAAAGGCCATGCCATTGAATGTCGGATTAATGCGGAGGACCCCTTCAACGACTTCCGCCCAAGCCCCGGACGGATCGAGATGTATTACCCGCCGGGAGGGCCAGGAATCCGCCTCGATTCCCATGCCTATGCGGGCTACACCATTCCGCCCTACTACGACTCGATGATCGGAAAGCTCATTGCCGTGGGCAAAGACCGGACCGATGCGCTCAACAAGATGGCTCGGGCCCTCGGCGAGTTCATGGTCACCGGAGTCAAGACGACCATCCCCTTCGAGTTGGCCATTCTTCAAGATCCCGACTTCCGTCGCGGTCACTACACGACAACGTTCGTCGAACGGTTCCTGGGCGGCGCACGCCGCGAACTCATCCAAGACAAGGCCTGAGGCCTCGGGGCCTCAGTTTTAGTTCGGGTTCAGAAGAAAAATCGTTCGTTCGGTGCACTCGCTGCTTGGTCTTGGTGGAACCGTTGGCTAAACCGTGGGGGTGTCTTCCGATTCCCCGACGGTTTCCACCCGCTCCGCCTCCGCGGATTCGTTCCCGCCGCAGATCAAGTACATCATCAGCAACGAGGCCTGCGAGCGATTCAGTTTCTACGGGATGCGCAGCATCCTGACCTTGTATATCGCCAAGTACCTCGGTCAGGGGTCCTCGAAGGCCTCTGAAGTTGTTCATCTCTTTGTCTTCGGCGTGTATTTCATGCCGCTCTTCGGGGCCTGGCTGTCGGACCGGGTTTTGGGTCGCTACAAGACCATCCTCTTCATCTCCCTGTTTTACTGCCTCGGCCACGGGGTGTTGGCAATGGCTGATCTGGTGCAGACGCAGGAGAACAAGCTCTGGCTGCTCTACGCAGGTCTGGGGCTGATCTCCTTCGGTGGTGGTGGCATCAAACCCTGCGTCTCGGCCTTCGTTGGTGATCAGTTCCACGCCAATCAAGGACACCTGCTCCAGAGGGCTTACGGGCTATTCTACTGGAGTATTAACTTCGGATCTTTCTTCTCGTTCCTGGTCATTCCTCGCGTCGCCAAAGACTATGGATACGGCTGGGCATTCGGTATCCCGGGAATCTTCATGGCTCTGGCCACACTGCTGTTCTGGATGGGCCGCAAGCATTACATTCACGTCCCTCCGGCCGGACCGAAGGGAGGCAGCTTCTGGGAAATGCTGTGGCATGCCCTCACCCATCCGGCCGGTCGCCGACAAGGAGCCGGCTTCTGGAGCGCGTGTGAAAACCGCTACTCGTTCGAACAAGTTCATGCCGCCAAAGCTGCCACCAAAGTGGCCATGGTCTTTGCGTTAATCCCCTTCTTCTGGGCGCTTTGGGACCAGAACAGCACCTCCTGGGTCCTACAGGGAGACAAGATGACCCCTTACATCTTCAGCGAAGGAACACTCGGATTCCCGATCGTGGGACCGGTCCTGCGCTTCATCATCGGCGACCGCATTGGTGCGGAGCAAATGCAGTCGATGAACGCCCTGCTGGTGATGCTCATGGTCCCCATCTTTACCTACGTGCTCTTCCCGGTCACCGAGAAGTCGGGCCTTCGGGTGACCACCCTGCGCCGCATGGGGACGGGCCTTTTCCTAACGGCCATCTCCTTCCTCATGGTGTCGGTGATCGACCGGCGCGTGTCTGGCGGCGAGACGTTGAGCGTCCTGTGGCAGACCTTGCCCTACATCGTGCTCACTGCAGGCGAGGTGCTCGTTTCTAACACCGGACTAGAATTCGCCTTCCGGGAAGCACCGGCCTCCATGCGTAGCACGATGATGAGTTTCTGGTTGCTGACCACCGCCTTGGGCAATCTGGCCATTGCAAAAGTCTTCGGGCTCAACGTGAAGGAACGCCTGGCCGATGGCACCGAGGTGCTGCATGTCTCCGGGCCAGCCTTCTTCAACCTGTGCGCAGCGATGCTCTTCGTGGTGGCCATCGGTTTCGTCTTCGTGGCCCTGCGTTATCAATACCGAGATTCGTCAAAGCCCACTTCAAGATCTTCAACCCATTGAACTGAAGCGACATTCAATCCACTGTAGACCCGGAAAATTCAGAAGTTTCACCACACGCCACACCAGCCATGTACTATATCCAAGGCGCCGATCAGAAGGAATACGGACCCGTTTCGGCAGATCAACTCCGCCAATGGATCAGCGAAAACCGGCTGAACCGGTTTTCTCCAGCCCGGGCCGACGGGGAATCGTTGTGGAAGACTCTGGGAGATTTTCCGGAATTTGCAGAAGTCTTGGTTGGAACAGCACCTCCGGCTTCCGAAGCGCCGCCGTCTGAACCCACCACCGTCAGCGCCGCCAACGCGTCGCCCTATGGTAGCGGTTTTCGACCATCAACCCCGGGCATCTCCGAGTCGGTCATCGACGAAAAGATTAAGGTTCCGGCGATCGGCATCATCACCACCGGAGCTCTGGGTGCTCTGATTTCCCTGGCGGGGGTCATCACCACGTTGTCGGGTTCCAACAAGAACACCGAAATCCCACCTGGCTTACCCCCCGAGGCGGCCGGCTTACTCAAGAGCTACCTGTTGGCGATGGAGCCCTTCAATTTGCCGCTCAACTTGCTGGCCCTGATCTTGTCAGTGCTGACGCTGATGGCCGGCATTAAGATGCTCCATCGCCGTTCCTACGGCCTGGTGATGGCCGGGGTGATTGTTGGCATGATCCCCTGCCTCAGCGGTTGCTGCTGCACGGGCCTGCCTTTCGGCATTTGGGCACTGGTCGTCCTCAGCAATGCGGAAGTCCGCAAATCCTTCCACTGAGTCCACTCACGCAAAGCCCTCAGGGACCATGACGGCGCCCCCCGTGTTGCCCGGCTCCCCGGAGCCCGCACCCTCACCTTCACCGTCCATGGGGGAGCCAACCGCTTTGCAACTGGGGGCGAACCGGTGGAACGTGGCGCTTGTTTCAGCTCTCGCCGCCGCAACACTGCTCGCCTTGGCCTTGCTCTGGCGCTTTGAACCTCAGGGGCAGATTTTCTTTCCACGCTGCACATTTCACCAAGTGACCGGACTGCTCTGCCCGGGATGCGGGGGATTGAGGGCCACTCATAAGCTCCTTCACGGAGAACTGCTGGCGGCCTGGCGACTCAACCCACTACTGGTCGCTTCGCTACCGGTGGCCGCATGGACGGCCCTAGCTCTAGCCATTGAACGGCGAACCGGACTGCGCCTTCCCACTCCATTGGCTATCCGCCGCCTCTGGGTGGTCCTATTGGTGCTGATCGTCGGCTTCAGCATCGGCCGGAACCTGTAATAACACCCACGGCGCAACCCTATCCCTGATGGGTTCCACGATGCCGTTCGTAGGCATGGACGATGCGCTGGACCAGCGGATGCCGGACGACATCCTTCTTCTCGAAGCGAATCAGGGAAATGCCCTCGACGTCCTTCAGGGCCGACTCGGCCTCCACCAATCCACTGCGCTTGCTGCGGGGTAAATCGATTTGCGAGGGGTCTCCAGTAATGACCACCTTGGAACCGAAACCGAGGCGGGTCAGGAACATCAGCATTTGTTCGGTTGTCGTGTTCTGCGCCTCATCGAGAACGATGAAGGCTTGGTTCAAAGTGCGCCCACGCATGTAGGCCAGCGGAGCAATTTCGATCACTCCCCGCTCCATGTTCTTCTGAATTTCCTCCGCCGGCATCATGTCCTGAAGTGCGTCATGGAGTGGACGTAGGTAAGGATCGAGCTTTTGGTAAAGGTCGCCCGGAAGGAATCCCAAAGCTTCCCCGGCCTCGACGGCGGGTCGCGTGAGAATGATGCGCCCAACGCGAGCATCCTTCAGCGCGTTGACTGCCATGGCCATGGCCAAGTACGTCTTGCCGGTGCCTGCGGGGCCGATGCCAAAGGTAATGTCATGCTCCCGGATGGCCGTGACATAGCGCTGCTGGCCGACGGTCTTGGGCGTGATGGCCGGCTTCTTGAGCGAGGTGCTGATCTTGAGATGGAAGAGTGCCTGAAGGGCGGCAGGTCCATCGTTCTTCACCACCTGTAGGGCGTGGGTGAAATCTCGAGCCTTCACCGGGGATCCGTCCTTTTGGGCCGCCTCCAGCAGTTGGAATAATTTCACTCCGCGCGCCACGTCTTCGGCCTCGCCCTCCAACCGGATCCACCCATCGCGAGCCGTCGCCTTGAGGCTCAACTCCTCTTCGAGGGCATGAAGGTTGCGTTCATCACCCCCGAGCAACTGGAGGGCAGCCCGGGCATTCTCAAAATGGAGGGTTTCAGTGGTAGTGGCCATGTCTTGCGTCGATTGAATATTGGCAACCTGGGGAGTTTGGTCACGGAAAAGGAAAACCCCTTTAGTCCTGTGACAACTCCACTTCAGCCAAGGAATGAAAGCACCCAACGCTCAACACCCAGGGCATGCAGGACACTGGTTTCATGGAGTCTCCAAGAACGTGGTCGCCGCCAGGTGACGACGACGAGTTAGTTCCATCGGAGGCAATTCGCACACATCCCCCAGGCAGTAGCGATTCCGGGCCACCCATTGGTAAACCCATCGGGTCACTGCATAGAATCCCGGGGTCACCATCAGGACACCCATCGGCCAAAGCCAAGCCACCCGCCGGCACATCCAAGCGATGGCGATGGGACCCCCCAGAATTTGGCCGTCGGGCGTCAGCAGTTTCATCTCTGTCGGAAGTTCACCGGCAGCCAATCCCAACCGGTCCCGGACCCAAGGAGCCTGCAAGGCCGCGAACTCGATATGCCGAGATTCAAACACCCGTCGCCATTGGCGGATCGTCGCCCGACACACCGGGCAATGCTGATCGTAAAAAGCCCACGCTCTGGACGGTCGCGAGAACGAAGTGTTGCTTTCGGTCATGGCAGAAATGGTTTCGTTGGGGAATTTTAGATTATTCGGAGGTCAATCCCAGCAGCTTGCGCGCCTTGTCACCCATTCCGAAGAAGCGCTTTAAGACCGAGGTCGGCCATCCTCGGAAGGTGGCGTACCAACCGGCTGTGGTCGCCAGGAAATTGTGCATCTCGCGCAGGCGATCCTCGCTGTAGCCGCCGGTGGTCGCATCTTTTTCTGCCTCAGCAATGCACTCCCGCAAAACCGCCATGGTGGGATCAAACTCACGCCGTTTGCGCTCATCTACAACGATTCGGAACATTTCCCAGACGTCCTTGAGGCTCTCGAAATGGTCACGCCGGTCACCCGGCAAGTGGACCAATCGGACAATACCCCAACCTTGGAGTTCCTTGAGGCTGGTGCTCACATTGGATCGGGCCACTTCCAGTACTGCCTGAATTTGCTCGGCATTGAGCGGATCGGGCGACAAGTAGAGTAATGCATGAACCTGAGCCACCGTCCGGTTAATGCCCCACTTGGTCCCCATTTCTCCCCAATGGAGGATGAAACGCCGCTCGGCATTGGACAGTTGGCTCAGCGACTTCATTTCTGTCTCTACAGAAACATCTGATTTCCAAAAAGTCAACCTGCGCACCGCGCCGGCCGACCCAGCCCTTAACCCGGTCGTACCCGATGGGAGGTCTAAAAAAGGGCTAACAAAACCGAAGTGGAATAAAGGCAGGGACAGGTCTGGAGGGAGAACCGTTGGAATCAAAGACGACACCGCTCCTTCAGCAACAGGCCAACACGCAGGACGGAAAGCCAGGGTTCCTTGATTTCTTCATTGCAGCGGCGGTGCTCCTGATTGTTCTTTGGGTATCGGCAAACAGGCCGGTTCGACAATACGACGTGAAACCCACCGACCTGCGGGGAATTCTCCGCTACATTCCACGCTTCAGGGAAAAGGTCTTCATCCTGGCCATCGATGGATCCATCGTCACCGACGACAACTTCCCGAACCTCCTGCTCGACATCGCGGTCCTTCGCTCGCTGAACATCCGAATCTTGCTTGTGCACGGTGCTGCCAAGCAAATCGCGGCGCTGGCCGTGGAGCGCGGGGTCAAGGCCTCCAATCTCGATGGCACCGGCATCACCGATGCGGAGACCCTGCAACTCTCTCTCAATGCCGCCAACCGGCTCACCCATGAGATCCTTGAAGGGTTGTCTGCCAACGATCTCCGCGCGGTGTCCACCAATGCCGTTATCGCCCATCCGCTCGGCATTGTCGGTGGCGTAGACCATCAGTTCACCGGCAAGGTGGAACGGATCGATGTCGAAATGCTCCAAAGCCTTCTGGCCCAAGGCATTGTGCCCGTCATTCCGCCCTTGGGCTTCGATGGCGACGGAAAGACCTACCGGGTGAATTCCGACACCATCGCCTTCGCCCTGGCCGAGCAACTCAAGGCCACCAAGCTCATTTTCCTCACCACGGTCGACGGACTGACCCGCGACGGACAGTTGATCCGCCAGATGATCGTCGGCGAACTCAAGCAGATGCTCAGCCGAATCCCATCGGACTGGCCCATCAACCTAATTTCCAAGGCCCGCCAGGCGGTCGCGGCTTGTGAGGCGGGGGTGCCTCGAGTGCACATCATCAATGGTGAGGTCGATGAAGGGCTCTTGGCCGAAGTCTTCAGCAACGAAGGCATTGGCACTTTGGTGTATGCCAACGAGTACACCCAAATCCGGAGGGCCTTGAAGAAGGACATTCGCGCACTCCTCAACCTGACAAAAGACTCGGTCGCCTCCGAGGAACTGGTTAAGCGCACCCGGGCTTCGATCGAGAAACAGGTCGGTGACTACTACCTGTACGAGATCGACCGGAACCCAGTGGCCTGCGTGGCTCTCCATCAATACCCAGAACAGAACAAGGGTGAACTCGCCTTCCTGTACGTGGCTCCCAGCCACGAAAACATGGGGATCGGCTCAAAACTCATCCAGTTCGTTGAGGCGCGAGCCCGAGAGCAGGGGTTGGCTGAACTCGTCACCCTCAGCACTCAAGCCTTCACTTACTTCATCTCCAAGGGTGGATTTATGGAAGGAAGTCCCAACGATCTGCTCCCCGCCCGACGGGAACGTTACGACGCCAGCGGCCGCAAATCCAAGGTGCTCATCAAGCGCCTCCGGCCCGCAGCATGACCACCCCTCATGGCCGGTGGATCTCAGTTTGGGGCTTCCTCGTCGGGGTTTGCACTCTCTGTCTCCGGTTGGCGGGCGACGCCAATCCGGAACCTTATCCTCAACCCACTTCCAAAAAGGGGCTTCAAGTCCAGATGGTGGACGATGCGATCGCCTTGGGCATCCGCCATGCCGCGCTCAATTTCAACCTAGGCCAACTCATCGATCCACGGGGTGACACCAACAATCCGGCGATCACCCGCGAGGGGCGAACCCACCACTTCCAGCGGGGATACCTGGAGGCTATGGACCAACAAATTCGGGCTCTTTCGGAGCGGGGTATTGTGGTCTCGTTAATCCTGCTCAACTACGAGAGCGCCGATCCGGATTTGCGCCGAATCCTGCTGCACCCGGCTTACAGCACGCAGTGTCCGAATCACTTGTCCGCTTTCAACACCATCACCCCGGAAGGTCGAGCTTGGTATGAGACCTCCATCCAGTTCCTGGCGGAACGCTGGAGCAGGCCCGACGGCCGTCACGGCCGGGTCTGGAATTGGATCGTCGGCAATGAGGTCAACTCGCACTGGTTCTGGTCTAACCTCGGACTCACTTCCTCTGAGGCGTTTGCGACCGACTACGAGCGAACGGTCCGCCTCACCCATCAGGCGGTCCGCCGGCACTCAGCCCATGGGCGAGTGTTCCTCTCCCTCGAACATCACTGGAATATCGCCTACCCCGGTGGTCGAGAGGGCCAAGTCTTCCCAGGACGCCCCTTCCTCGAACACTTCGCCAAGGCGGCCCGGTCCGGTGGAGACTACGACTGGCATCTGGCGTTCCATCCCTACCCCGAAGACCTATTCAATCCACGGTCCTGGCGGGATGCCAGCGCCCAACCGGATTGGAAGACTACTCCGCGAATCACCTTTCGAAACATTGCGGCTCTCGGGAAGTTTCTAGGGCAGCCCGAACTCCAATTCCAGGGACGCACTCGACGGGTAATCCTGAGCGAGCAAGGCTTCCACACCCCGGAGGGTACGGAGGGCGAAAGCCTACAAGCTGCAGCCTATTGCTACGCGTGGCATCAGGTCGCTGGCGAAGCGGGTATCGATGCCTTCATCCTCCACCGCCACGTGGACCACGCCCACGAAGGGGGCCTGCGTCTCGGACTCTGGACCCACACTTCGGGTTCGGTGGCGACACCCGACCGCCGCAAACCCATTTACGAGGTGTTCCGGAGGGCTGATACGCCCGAGCGAGATGCGGCCTTCGCCTTCGCCTTACCCCTCCTGGGAATTGAATCCTGGAACCAACGGGCCCGAGCCCGCTGAGTGCCGCACGAACGGACCCGAGGGGCGGGACGTTCGCGACTCCGCCGGCGGAGCATAGGGATCGTCAAACCAGGGGACATCCTTGCCGGCGCCGGCGTCGGAAAGCCAAGATTCCGGTGCGGCCATAAACCCCAATTCCGAACCGTTCCAAGGGAACCAAAGCCGCTCCGCATGGAGGGCGTGAAAGGGGACCTGAAGAAACTTCTGTTGAGACTCCGAAAGATTTCCGACCACAAAATCGAGGTAGATCCGCTCGTCTCCTCCGTAGATTTTGTCACC